>Ga0255048_10000545_pt1 | contig 28825 bp, 41 predicted proteins | sample JV7_2_2_MG_FD_183619 | JGI IMG/M metagenome (GOLD analysis project Ga0255048, IMG submission 183619) | Seawater microbial communities from Jervis Inlet, British Columbia, Canada - JV7_2_2 | ecosystem: Environmental > Aquatic > Marine > Inlet | place: Canada: British Columbia | collected 2016-10-06
TCAGCTATGCCGATCTCAGCCATGCCAATCTCAGCGGTGCCAATCTCAGCCATGCCGATCTCAGCCATGCCAATCTCAGCCATGCCTATCTAAGCTGTGCCAATCTCAGCGGTGCCGATCTCAGCTATGCCAATCTCAGACATGCCGATCTCCGCCATGCCAATCTCAGCGGTGCCAATCTCAGCAGAGCCAATCTCAGCGGTGCCAATCTCTACTCTGCCGATCTAAGCGGTGCCTATCTAAGCTATGCCAATCTCAGCTCTGCCTATCTAAGCGGTGCCGCCTTGGAAAATATCACGGTCTCATGGGATAGTCATAGCCTTCTTTCCGAACTATTATGGAGAGAAGCTGATACCATACCTCGTCAAAAGACTGCGGCATTTGTTGGTCGCAAACAAGAGTGGTGTTGGAACGATTTTGCCTCCTGGCGTGATCCTCATAAAAATTGGGCCATCGGCGTATTGAAACAATATGTAAAAGACGCCGACAACGCACCCGATATGATAACGAAAGGATAAAACAATGCTTACCATAACATTCGAGACAGAAGAAGATAAACTAAATGCCATTAACATGCTCATAGACGCTGGTTATAAGCAAAGAGCCGATGTTTATTTTCGGGAGGCGGACGGATTATCAACCTGTGTTATTATCGGCTCAAAAACGGCTACAGTAGAACAGCATTGCACGCTGGACCGTCAAGCATATGAGGACACGATACAACGCAACATGATACCCGTACACTAATCAACGGGCAATAATACACTTGTCAATCGTACATATATTTCGTATAGGAGAAACGCAATGTCTACAGAGCTTGCACCAGTAAACACAGGACTATCACATTCAAATGATGTGCTTTCCATAGTAGGGGAAATGGACAAACTGCTGTATCTTGGAACGACACTCGTTAAATCCGGGTTGCTGCCACCACACATTAAGACTCCAGAAGGAGCGGTAGCTATTATCTTAACAGGCCGTGAACTTGGGATTGGTCCAATGGTAGCCTTTAATAATATAAACGTCATACAGGGCAAGCCAACGGTGTCTCCACAGCTTATGATCGCCCTTGCTCAACAGTCAGGTCAGCTTCAGAACTATAAGATAGAAGATGACGGTAATAAATGCACCGTTTCAGTGTTACGCCGTGGTCATTCACCGTTTTCTGCCAGTTTTTCTATGGAAGATGCAAAGAATATGGGTATCGACGGTAAAGACAACTGGAAAAAACAGCCCAAAATTATGCGTCAATGGCGAGCCATCTCCGCAGCATTCCGGGTAAAATTTGCCGATGTTTTAGCTGGAATATTTACATTAGAGGTCGACGAAGAAGGGGAGATTATCGCTGAGACTTCCCCTCTGGTTGAGACGAAAGAAGATGAGCAGCGGCCAGAAGAGGAAACATTAGAAGATATCATCCCTGATAAAGAAACACCGTTCTGGTGCGAGACGGAAGAAGGACAGGCGTTTCGCAAGGAAGTTAATATTCTAATGGATGAAATCCAGAACATATGCGAAACCATCAGGAAGGCTAAACACGGTGATGAGGACACACAAGAAGCACAGGCAGAGATAAAGAGCTATTTAGACAACTTATATCAAGGCATCTTAGCCATTTTCGATGTGGAAAATGCCAGCGACCCAGGATTGAATCAACGAAAGGCTACGGGCATTTCCGATAGGCTAACAAGTAAGCGCGATGAATTGCAAGACCAACTACGAATGGAGGTAGACGATGAAACGCTTGATCACTAAAATAGACGACAGAACGACAGTTACAGTGCTGATATTAGCCATTGTATTTTTGTTTTTATCGTGTGGTGACAATCCAGCAAGCATTGAAGCAGAACCCGTTGTTATTGAGCCAAAGCCAGCGTTGCCAGTAGGATTTTTTCCAGAAGATGATATTATCTACATAGAAGTGACTAAAGAACGTATGAAAACGATTTCGGACGCAATGAATGAGGGTGCTGGATCAGATCCGTACTATGGTTTCTTTCGTATTGACGACGAAACCGTTGTGGTATTAAAACGGGTTGATTGAGGAAACAAGGTAAAACACATCAAAAGGAGAAACATCATGGCAAATAAAAAGAAAGCACCGGAAATAACCTTTGATCCCTACTGGCCTGTAGATATGCAAGGGGCAATGTTGGCGTTCGAGACGGAAGTAACAGCCGTAAATTTTTTAAAGCGTTGCACCGTGGAAGGAACGCTTAGAAGACAAGACGGGAAAACGACAGCCATTAAAGTATTGGTATTCAGGGAAGATGCAGAAATAGAAGAGGATAAAGAATAGGAGGATAAAGATGTCAAAACAATGCTTGCATTGTGAAAGTTATGTCAGCGAAACAACATGGCAGAACTTACCCTTTTCTGCTAAATATCCCGTAACGACTTGTATAATCACCATAGTCATTACGTCAATCATTGTGAATATGTTAATGTTTGGTTTGTTTTTTTAACGTTTACGTATCAAAAAGACGAGCCTTAAAACAGCGACAAAAACAGCAACCCCCGCAGTAACAAGAGGATCTTCAGTACCTGTAACAGCCTGCCCCGCATAGGTAGCCACACCAGCGCAGCCGCCCCAACTGGCTGCGCTGGCTATCTTGGTATCTAAAAATCGAACAATCGTTTTTTTAAAATTCATGACCCAGTGGATTTCCTGTGGAATTGTTTAGTCAATTCCACACAGTGACTTTTACAATTTTCTCTTATCTGTTCAACCGTTTGTACCATTTCGGACCTAACATAGTCTAAATCTTTTTCTGACATCTTTTGTTCTTCTAATGCCTGATTTGCTTTACCTAATGCCGTTGCAACTTTGTCACTATGCCTTTGATGCGCTAACTCCAACTTAGAAATAGCCGTTGCGATATTATCAAATTTATCGTTAAAAATAGTGACTATGCCATCCAATTTGGTATTTAATAACGCTAAATTATTTCTATTGAGCATTTCGACATCATCTTTATCCGCTTTTTTATCGATTATCTTATATAAGAAAGCCATAACTCCACCAAGAGCCATAACAACAGCGATAGCTATACTTATTTCAATAGTCATAATTTTCTCTAAAATACAAGATTCTGAAAGTAAGTCATAATGGGCGTAGGTGTATGCGTATCACTTGACCACCAGAAACTATACACAGGGATATTATTTGTTTTAACAATGTCAATCTGCGTCTGAAGCGTTGATACCAAAACCTCAGTCAAGTGTGCGCTTGATCCGCTGTTAAAAATATGGAAAGTCATAATAGGGAATGGTGGTAAAGCCGTGCCGTCTGATTTTAGAATAGTAGCCGCTTCATCGATGGCAAGCTGCGTATATGCCGGCAAGGTGCTGAAATTAGGTTCCGATGCACCAAATCGGGTATACATAACGGGCAGGATATAATCCATCATATCGAAAACACCACGATTGCCCATCTCCCGATATCCAAGCATAGACGTTTGATGATCGGACGCACCCGCAAGACCTTTTCCCTGGACAACTGGTGCCCACCACATCAATTTAGCGTTCGGGAACTTGGCACGGGCAATATTGCCACGTCTTAAAAAACCATCAACCAGAGCATCAAATTGCGCTGGATCGTGTTGTGTGTGCAAAGGATCGAATAGGTTGCCCATCCATCTCATATTGCGCGGATGTTCAGCGTCTACTAAAACCCAATCGGTTGTTAACGGATCAAGCGTAGGATGGGCGGCAAGATAGTCGTCTAATGCCTGTTGTATTTGTGCATCAGTATAAGCTATAAATTGTGCCTCTGTATCGCCGTTGATAGATTTGACGGCGTAACCGTTCATACTCCAACAATCGTTTTGTACACCTACGGACGCCACGTCAAGCGATGTGTAGAAATTCTGCCCTATAAAGCGCGGTCCTGGTGTTACACCGGGCGGTGGAGGCGGCGGTGGTGGCGGTGGTGGTGGGGGCGGTGGTGGTGGGGGCGGTGGTGGTGGATCGGTCAGACTATCTTTGTACAGAACGATTAATGCCTCAAGTTCATTAACCAATAACGCATGGGCCTCGTTTGCTTCATCAAGACCATTAATCTGTATCGACTGATCAATGGTACTCTGGTCGATCTGTGCTATTTTTGCCTCTATCTGTTGTAATAGTTCCTCTGATGTAGCCATGACATTAACCTTGTTTTTAGGGTGCCTGTTCTTCTACAATAAGTGTTTTGTCATACCAGGGTCTTTTATCCGTGCCTTCACTATAACTTTTTTCCTCTGCCCCATCTACCCATTGAACCGTTTTCGTCCATCCCGATGTACCGGTTGGCGAGAAAAATTCATTGACACTTTCAATAAGCGTCGATCCCCTATGGGTTACAGTTTTTTCTAACTCTTGGACATACTTGCCACGTGACAATGTGGGATCTGCCATTGTTTTAACCCTATCGATGGCATCCTGCTCTTTTTTCCTCTGTAACATGATATATCCTATGTCGGGATAAAGGGATAACTTTTGCCGGAACCGCCATTGTAGTGATCGCCAATTTCAGCGTCTGACCATGTTTTCCCTATTGCGATAAAACACTCATCGGCTCCACCATCCGTATCCTGATTTGTGCCCATGTATCCAGATATTTGGATATCCTGTGTCCCAGTATGCAAGCTGGCAAAAGTACTATCCGTATCTTGTGAAACATTGTCCTGCCATAATTCTATGACATTTGTTGAGGCTATGCGCGTAGCCACAAGGTGATACCATACACCAGCCGTAACCGTTGATCCCTGCACATTGGTAGCGTTAGACCCATCATCTGAAAAGGCAAACCGGGGCGCACCGCCGGTCGTCTTCCAAAAATGCCAACCCTTATCAGCCGTTCCGCCTGTAGACCAGTTGCCAAATAAAAAGTCACCTTCTGTCTCGTCCCATCTGAACCACCCACCTATGGTAAAATCAAGATCGCCACCAGGGTTTAAAGCGGCCACATTTGCCATACTTAAATATTGGTTGCTGTTGTCATTCATGTCAACGCCATTGCCCACCTTACTCGCTATGAACGTTGCAGTATTGTTATTAGTCCAGTTATTAGCGCCCACGGCATCGTTAACGTCTTCTAAGTCCCAGTACGAGTCAAGAGCATCTATAATGTCTATAGACGCGCTGTTGGTCAGTGTAGCAAAATTGGTGATATCGGTAACTGGATCGCCGCCAGAGGATTCCAGGCCGCCAGAGGATTCTACATACGAAAACCGGACCTCATGTGAACCTTGAAACGTATCCACCGTGCCCGTCATGGTATATCTTATTTTATCGACATCCGCACCGGTAAGTTTAGCACCTGTATATGTCGTTATGGTGGTCCACGTACCTCCCGGCTCTCTGGCTTCCAGCGTTACACCAGCCGTAAATGTCGTGCTTGTAAATATCTCCTGATCCCATTCTACATCGAGCGTACTGTTTGAAGGGGATGCACCACCGGCATTGACATATAGACGGACAATGGTAGGCGCAGCGCCAGCCGCCGCAGGTTTACCCCGTACACCAAGTAAAGGTAATAGATTGACCATTATTCCGCCGCCTGATATCCTTGTGCAGAAACATGGGTTGCTGTACCCGTTGTTATAGCTGCCACATTCATTGCTGTTGCTGCCGTTCCTCGCAATGGTGGATCAAACTTTGCAGCATAACCACCACCATCAGCACCCGCCCAACCCCTATGGATTACTGTAGATCCATCTTTGATGACAACTTCTGTGTCCACTGTAGCATGGGCATTGATGACCTGGACACTGGTCACATAATTTCTAACACCCGCAGCACCCGCAGCTTTTAAAACATCATTTGTCGTATCTGTAATACCACTGGCAGGGCCAGCGTATGACCATGTAGATGCGGGGATAGCATATGGTACTATAACCTGTTTGCCAAGCATCGAGGCTAAAGCTCTTGTGCCATCACCTGTTGTACCTACTGCCGTTGGTTCCGTGTTCCGACCTTCTAAACCTAATTGTGTGATACTACCTGCGGCAGTGGCATCATGGGTCGCTATACTATTGTCAATAAGCTGCAATGCTGTGAGCGCCGCACCATCCACCTGCACCGCAAAAGTCCCCGCATTGGTGACAGCGTGAGAGTTTACCGTCAACGTAGCCGCCGATACATCCAGCGCGGCATCTTGACCGACAATTTGGGTATCGGTCCACAAGCGCCTATCCGTTGACATTCCTGGCATTGCGATATCATTAGCTTCTACAGTGGTATCAGTCGGGACGGCAACAACACCAATGCCAAGTCCTTTTGTCGTAGTAGCCGTGTGTGTTGTCGTGTCATCGGTAAAAACGGCGTCATCGATAAGCTGTAAAGCTGTCAATGCCGCACCATCCTCTTGAACGGCAAAAGTCCCCGCGTTGGTAACCGCGTGTGATGGCACAGATGCTAGAGAAACGGGTTGTGTTTCGCCCAGGTCCGCTTTACCCTGTAACTCAGTCAATAGCGCATCACTATTAAAATCCTGCGTCCACAATGCGCCTTCAGCCGTTCCGCGTAAACCTATCCAATCACCCTCTATAGGTGTGACAGTCGTCAAGGCGTCATCACGCTCAATTAACGTAGCTGTACCAACGATGGTTGCCGGTGTAGCTACGTCCTCATTGTATTCCGTACCACCACCACCACCTGTAACGCGTAATGCACCAACGCTATCAACCTGTAATGGTGTATAGTCGCCTGTCGTACCGGCTAAAGCACCGCCCGCGTCATTACGTACTACAAGCATCTGTATGCCTGCATCACCAGTATTATGAGCTGTATCTTCGGCAAATTCAGTCACACCGCTTGAACCGGTGACGTGCAATGCACCTGTGCTATTCACACGCAACGGGACATAATCACCTTCAATAGGCGTCAATGCGCTCAAGCTATCGTCACGTATAGCCAGGGGAGCAATGCCCGTATCTGTCGCACCCGCAGCGGTGTCAATGGCTTTGCCTAAATTAGTAGCACCAGTACCAGGAATAACAGAATCAGCTTGTACCGCAAACGTGCCTGCATTGGTAACCGCGTGTGATGGGACGGATGCCAGAGAAACAGGCTGCGTCTCACCTAAATCGGCTTTGCCTTGTAACTCCGTAAATATTGTATCGAGAACGGCATCTATCGTATCCAAAACCGCATTGTCGGTAGCACTGAGATTGGCCGTCACCGTTCCAGAGACGGGTTGAGTCACTCCAGAGCCATCAACCGTCACCGTTGCACCTGACACGTCAAGCGCGGCATCTGTACCCACAATCTGAGCGTCTACATATAAGCGACGATCGAGCGACATGCCGACCATGCCTATATCGTTTGCCTCGACGCTACCATCTGTCGGCGTTGCCGCTGCCATAATCCCGATACCTTTTGATGTACCAGTGGCATGGGTGCTTGTATCATCGGTGTATACCGTATCGTCAATAAGCTCAAGCGCGGTTTTTATTGCGGCACTATTAGTATCAAGATGCTCGATAATAAATGGATCTGCGTCAGAACCGGCACCAGAAGATTTTAGAAACTTAGATAAACCTGCAAAATTCTTAACATTGGCATTTGCCATAGAAAATCACATCCTTTAGGTAGGATCGGTCAAAGCGGCATGTGACGTATCCGCTTGCATAGCTTCAAAAGTTATAACACCATTTATAATATCGGTTTCTACACTGTATATCTCGTAAACATGGTCACCACCGCCGGATTCATCCGTGTCCGTCATCTCCTGATGATTCAGTTTCACCCTATCAAGTAGTTCCATTTCAAAACCATTAAAAGCCGTTTTAAAGCGTACTATTCGTTTTCTATCCGCATAGCGATAAATAAGGTAATTGCCGAAAGAAGTTGCTGTGTTGGCATCATTGATCCACCTGGCCTCAACTGTCATTTTGCGGGTAATATTATAATCAGCCTGACTATCCGTTAGCCACGTGCCGATTGCCCCGGCTGTTGATTCATTAAGGATCAGAACATCATTAAATCGTCCCTCTGCCTCGTTCCATCCATACAACAATTCAAATTGGTTAAATACATTTTCAGATGTAGACTGTCCGACAAATTCAATTTCTTCATCTGCAAAATCAACATTTTCTTGTGAAAACGTTTTATCTGGCGTAGCACCTGGCAGATCCCAGTATTTTACTTTCCAATTGCCCTCATAGTCTATCCATGCTGACATTCGACTGTTAGACATTATGTCAAAGATAGATTCTTCCCCGGAGGTCAAGTTTAATATCTGCCCAGAGATTATATATGTGCCAAAAGCGATCCTTGCTGTTGATATCGATGTAGTATCAAATCCAGCAATACCGAAAACTTCACCAAGTATAAAATGGATCACATCGGACGGTGTTTCTATTAGACTATTTGCCGATCCGGTGTATGTCCCTGATCCGTCATCGTCATATCCTGACAATTCACCGGAAACCTGTTTGTACTGGAATACAGCAACATTGCATAACAGGTTTAGTCCAGCTTCATAAATACGGAAAAAATCACTTTCATCGCCAGCACCCGCCTGATCTTCCTCAAGACATTCAATAAAGAGTATTAGATTAGCCAGCTTTTCTATGGGGAAAGTTACGCTATTACCACCTAACTCATCACCTAAGACATCAGAATAGTTCAAGGTGATAAGCGCCAAATCCGTATCATTATCTGCTCCATCGACATTATTAAATGCCGTTTCTGTATCCACTAATATGGCTTTCTTCTGGTCGAGATCCGGTGCGGTTCCGGGCACCACTTCGATACCAAAACGGAAAACTTCACCAGTACGTGTCCCGTGGTTTAGTGCTTGTTCTTTTTGCACTTTCCCTTTGAAATAGATAGTAGAAATTTGATGCCCGGAACCGAAAGACAGATCGGGGATAGTCCCCGTCCAGTTACCCCCCGTTGTTGTCGCATCCGGCGCTGGATTGTCAAGCAAGGCAAAATCAGACGTAGACCCATTTATAGCCTTTTCTGGGTCTGAATCCGATCCACCGGTAGAAGCTCCACCCAATGCCCAAGCCGCATCAAGCGGTTGTACATTTTTTGTCCACGCCTGTGCATCGGTTCTTACACCTATATATCCAGCGGTAAGATCACCACCTTCAACTCCAGTACTGTTCGTTTCTTCAAGCCATCGTTTTGCTGAATCATTCCATAAATAAAAACGTGAAAAAACGCCAGGAAACACACCAATAGCGATATGCCCGGTGACCGGTGCATTAAATATGTACTTCGCTGATGCATTAGCACCGAAAGCTCCTTGTAATCCTATGGGTCTGTATGGTGTTCCTATCGTAAAAGGCACCCATTTTCCTATTTGCCCATCTGGAATATTAAACGTGGAATAATTTGTGGCGTTGATTTGTTGTATGGGTAATTTAGTGCCCTTTAATACCAGTTTTGAGATACATTTTATCGTTAATTCGTCTTTGCTATATTTCCAATCATCAATAACACCTGCAATAATCGGTATATCAGGATCGGTCCCATATGCTATATTTACTGTTACAGGCTCATTATCAAGATTATCCGTCTGTATAATTTGCGTTGGTTCTTTCTGTATAGAAAAGGAAAAACTTGCATATTCACCGAGGCCACCATAAGAATCGATAGTATGTGAGATAACGGATATTGATGAGACTATGGGATCATATCCGGTTGCTACACCATACGACCATTTTTTAGATTGATTCGCAAGATCAATCTTTATAACGGGCGCCTGCACCCTATTGTTTATATTTGCTTGGTTAGCTGCACTTAAAGTTTTCATCCGGCTAAATCAATACCCCACATATCAGACAACCTAAATTCTTGCCGCCTACGCTGTAAATCAGTATGTAACGCATCAAAAAATATCAATTCACCGATACGACCATCAAAGAATTGCGAAAGTACCCCCGATAGATTGACTGCACCAATTCTGGCCGGGTCCGCTACGTCCAGCGTTCCCGTGTTAAAATCACCTGCCGTAGCTTTTATAACACCGTCAAGGTAGATATCCAACGCCGTTCCAGTGCATATAAATGACAGAATAGCCGGGTTAGTCGTTGCTAAGTCAGCATTAGTTTCGACTGTCTTTGATGTTATCCCATCATCAATAACAGCTATATAATCTTGTTGTGGTACACCACCGCCATCATCCCAAACACCGAAAGTAAGCAGATCCGCGCCGCCAGTACCAAAGCCAAGCACGGTATTTTTAGATGTAGTAAACGTGTCTGGGTCTATAACCATGTAACAAGTAAAAGGCTGATCCGCTTGTAAATCAACCCATCCGTCGAAGTCACCGCCTATATCAAGTCGGTCATTTGTTCCATCAAAGTCAAGCGCTGGACGATTATTGATAAGTGATGACGTAGACTTAAACAATGGTCTAAAAGTAGCACTCGATTGTGTACCATCATGATCATTACCCGACTTATCTTCCCATTCAGTGGCTGCATCACCTACTGCATCATCATGTGTCCAGGCCGACAAGTCACCGCCGTTATTATCCACGTCATAAGCTGCCCACCAGCCACGTACCGCCGTGGCCTCATCACTTGGCAGTGTATGTTCATTTATTAGCTGGATAGTGCCATTGTATTGATTTACCGGACCTTCCGTAAGACCACCACTAAAATCGTCGGCAAAACGCACTTGATAGCTGTCACCATCGGCATCGGTCAACATAAACGTATTCAAATCACCATTGACGCCCGTATGGTCTGTACCTTCGAAGAAAGAGACGAGACTGTCTAATCCTTGCACGGTGGTTGATCGATCTGTACGTTCAAGAGAGACCACAGCAGTTAATATGCGAGGGTCGCGGCCATCTGATATTTTATAGGAACGTGGTAGGCCCACAGAGTTGTTTATAATCCTTGACGGCGTTTTCCACGGTGGTACTTTTATCACCTGGAAGTCAGAGGCACGCATGATAACGTTTGTTGCGCCGTTAGTGAGAATCACGCTCATAGCTTGAGCCTCCGTTTTGCGCTTTGTACTGCGTCTACAACCATTTTCTCCATGGCTGTTTGATCTGTTGCACTGGTCCCAGGTCCAAAGTGAAAATTGAACGTGTCACCACCAGGCGCTTGCCCCGTGATATTGGCCGCTGCGAACGCACCACGACCAAACCGGCGCTCAAAGCTGTCCATAAAGGATGCATTCGCCACACCCTCATTTGAGTGTACGCCTATCATCTTCGTTCTGCTGCCTATATTCCCGATCTCCATACCGGATCGTGCCATAGGTATAGGACCGTTCTGTATGCGTCCGGCGCTGCCTGATTTGAAAAGACCACCGGCAAAACCGATACCTGCTCCTAACGCAGTTCCAACACCGGGAACGATAGACCCAATGGCAGCACCTACACCAGCGCCTACCAAAGCGCCCACAGCTTTATTCCCCACCAAAAGCCCCAAATCCTTAACAAAATCTTTAAACGTTTTTTGCATCAATAGTAATTCTGTTACAAGTCCTGAAACTTCCTGGGTCAAACTCCCAACAAAGTTTTTCGCTGTAGGAATCTGCTCCTTAAACGCAGACATAATACTATGAGAACCGGCAAGGGAATTGCTCATATCGTCTATTGCCGCAGGCAACTCAAGCAATGGTTGTTTTATTCCCCTTGCTTCTTTCTGTGCATCGGCAAGAGATTGATTGAATTCGTCTGTGTCTATTACTAAATCGGACACAGCTACTTGAACAGGGCCAAATACGTTGAGGAATGTGGAGACATCGAATTCCTCAAATCCCGTGGCTATTTCATCAATACCTTTTTTTATGTTGCCAAATAAATCTTTTTGAGTTTTATCCATTTTTTTCTTGGCTTTTGTAAACGAGGCGGCAACGATATCAAAATCAAGAGCCATAACACCATCAATAAATTCTTTGACGAAATCTTTCAAAATAACAAAATTCAAAATCCATGTTTTGATTTGCGATCCGATAATTCTGCCCACGCCGGTAAACACCTTGGCTATTGCACTTACATTTTGTTTGTTGATCAACAACCATGTATTTAATGTCCTCATCCCTAACACAACTCCTGGTAGAATTGTCTTTCCAAGTTCAATAAATGTGGCGTTGAGGTTGTTTTTTAATAACTGAAACTGATTGTTCATTGTACCGTTCATCTTATCGAATGCTTCATTGACATTGCCAGAGGCATTATTCATGTTTCCTAATTGTTTTGCGAATTCTGCCGCACCTGTACCCGCTATAACAGACGCTGCACGGAAGGACCGTATATCAGGAACGATCTGCGTGAGTAAATCAATGTTATCTCCGGCTTTTTCATTCAATTCAGCAAGGAAACCAGCAAACCCTTTAGATCGTATACCAGCGGAAGATAGGTCAATGCCCAACTTCTTAGCTGCGTTGCTTGCTTCTTTGGTAGGGGATATGATCTTAAGCATCAAGTTATTAAGCGCCGTCATAGTTTCATCGGCACTTATACCTGATTTTGTCATGGTCGCTACTGAGGCCGCAATTTCTTCTATCGTCACACCTGCTAACGACGCTGTATTTGCCACCTGCCCGATACTTCCGGCTAATTGATCATATGTGATTTTACCCTGTTTGACCGTCTCAAAAAAGACATCATTGATATTCATAGCTTGCGATGCAGATAATCGATAAGCATTCAAGACTGTTGTCGTAGCGTCCACCGCTACCGCAGTAGTAGACAGTCCAGCAGTGGCGGCACGAGCAGAAACATTAAGGACACTCATAGCCTCGTTTGCATCCGTTACACCAGAGGAAAAAACCTGATAAAGACCAGCGCCCAAATCATCCGCAGTTTGTGGAACTGTCCGACTTAAATTCAATACGCTCTCAGACAAACCTTCAACATTTATATTAGCAGTATCGACAATCGTCGATACTTCTGCCATGCGAGTTTCAAAATTGGCAAACGACCTTGTGACTTTCGCTATAGCACCAATCGCCCCCCCGATACCCGCAAGAGCAAGAAAACCACCACCGAATCGTTTTAGTGATGCAGTGGCAGAAGTCGCCGTTCGGTTGAATTTATCAACACTCGCGCCGCTCTTTTTTAGCTTGTTTTCAAAATCTCTCGACTGCAAGACCATTTGTACTTTGATGGCCTCTGTTATAGTTGCCATTAGCTTGCCTTATTCTTTAAACGTTCCTCGATACGCGCCTTACGCTCTATCATCTTTTTGTGTTTCCGGCGTTCGGCTTCATCGCTGTCAAGCCACTCGTCAAGCGAGATCTCAAGTCCGGCGTATTCCTCTTTATTTTGTGCATACTCACGGACACCCTCACTATCTGTTTTCATCCAGTCCGCAAAAGACATGCCGTTTTTTACATCGTCGTCAAGGGCTTCATATTCTACTATGGCCGCTTTTACTTGACGATACCCTACCCAGTGTATTCGTTCCCATCTATTGCGCTCACACCAAGGGCCATTGGACAGATAACCTATTCCTAATTGCTCACACGTCGAAAATTCAAAGAATAGATTCGTTAGCTGCCCGTCTGGGCGAAAAAATCCGGCTGTACCTCGTTCATGACTGTTTCGCCATAACCGTTCAGGTCAAGGATGGCGTCCACCAGCTTTTTGATCTGTTTACCTGAAAAGCCCGCATCCGCAAGCTCATGACCGCAGGCATCGAGATATTCTTCAAAGGTCAATGACTTCTTTGACGCTTTGAACTGTATCTGCCCTGGGACAACGCTGTCGATGATAAGCAGAAGGCTAAAGCGGGTATTATACCGCGCCTCTTCTGTTTTATATTCGGGATCGTCTTTGTTGCCGTCTGGCGCAATCGGCTCTGTAAGCAATGCGGCAACGTCGAGGTGCCATGTAACTGCAAGAGGTTGTATGCGTAGAGAAAAATCGGTTGTAAGATCTACGGGTACAATTTCGGCAATGCTGGTAATATCCTTCTCAAGGAATTTCATATACTATCCTCCGCGTTCAGCGTACAAAAATATATATTTTTGTACGAGACATTTAGGTTATGGTGGGTTTTACAACCATCGCCCGTCCAGAAGCGGAGAACGTGTCTTCTTCAGCTCCTTCAGCAAATTCAAATTGCTCCGTGAATGATCTTACAATGGTTGCGGTTTCCGTGGAAGCGTCGCCCGGATCTGTTTTGGTAAGATCTTGGATAAAGGCATGTACATCGCTATTCGGTTCATCGCTTACCCAATCGGATGCGGATGATTCACCGAACATAGCCTCATAAACCCTTGTACTTGCATTGGCCGTACCAGTAGGGCCATAAAAACCTTTATGGTCGCCTTCAAGCGTCCAATCAAGTGGTTCCTGCTCGCCAGAACGGACGTGATCAAGTGTGCCACGATCTTTCTTGACTAATTGGGGGGTGTTTACGGTGAATCCAAGACCGCCGTTGTCGAGCGGCACGGTAATCACATCGATACCGCTCACTGTACCATTATCCGCGATTTTGTAAACACCATCTGCGAAGATCCGAGTTGTACTGGTAGCCATCATTAGGCTCCTTTAAAAAAGGTTACAAATCATTCTCTGATACGCCCCTGGAATGTACAGGCACGCATCATGAGATTGTCGTTGTCTGATTGAATAGGGGTTTGGTTGATACGCTTTGTAATGAGATACACCACATGCGGATCACCCACCGCATCCCAATCTTTGACAGAAATACCCTTGTTTTCAAAGACATTCCGAACATCACCGACTAGTTGCATAATTTCTACACTATCTTCTTGTCCTGGCCCGGTCTTTATAAAACAATTGACCTGGAAAAACCATGTTTCGCTGCGTTGGGTTTTCCTGGTGTTAAAAGCATTGGTATCGAGGATATGAGGCTCAAACCATTTGGTGACATTGGTTGTGTCGAAATCCTTACCCTCAAATTTGATATTTCCCGTACTGGTCACATCATAGCCCAATGCAAGAAATTCAGTTTTAACGTGATTCCAGAACGATATGCGTACATTTTTAAAATCATCCTGTGCCATTATACCGCTCCTGCCGTTCTTGCGGCATTAAATAGCGCCGTGGCCCCTTCGCTGGACACAAGGCCGGTGGATACAAGTTCATTAAGCGTAATGCGTACCATACCTTGCGGGGCTTGGCCACTGCGGCCAAATTCCAGAAAGACGATATATGGTACATTGTTTATGATCTCTGCCATCATTTGGCTTTTGATCTTAGATTGATCTATCTGCCATCCAGCACGAGCGCGTCCCGTATCAACTGGTGTCCGTTTCACAATACGGTTGAACGCTTCGAAAATAACGCGCTTCACATATGCTGGCCCTTCCTTGCGTCCTAATTCTTCGGGTAGACGCACAAAAAAACGCTCTATCTTCGATGTATCGAATTTCATGCCTGTTTTGTTTGCCATTACAAAAGCCTTACACTAAACACATATATAGCATTGATAGGATCTTCCTTAATACCCGTTATAAGCCATGTGTCCGATCCATCAACGATCCAGTCGTTTTCTTTAGGTGTGATGCTGTTATCCGACATCTCAAGGAAGGGTACAAGTATCACAGAATCCGTTGAGGATGCACCATTCACAGCATCGGGGTTGTTCCTGGTCTGTATGCTGCCTTTAATGGTGGATGTTGTCGATGTTGCCATCAGATACCACCTATCCAGTGTGAATTATCCGCATCATCGAATTGCAGGCCGCCAGGTGTTCCGGCAGCTACGCCCGTAAATTCCCCTGTTTCAGGATCATAGACTTGTGTTGCGTCTATGCTGTGATACGTCAGGTTTTTTGTGATCCCGTCCATATCACAGACAAAGACATCCTGGATCAACTCTTGAACATCGGTCTTTATGCTCATGAAAATTCGCCCGTTTCAGGATCATACGTTTGCGCTGTATTCACACTATGATATGTCAATTCCTTGAATATGCCCTCATCGAGTAAATCACCTGAAAAGACTTCTTGTACGACTTCTTTTATTTCATCGATCACATCTTCCAGCATGGTTACACCCTCACAGCTTCACGGCGTGCCGTACCTTCAATAATCGTGCCATACGGGTGTATATACGCCTGTACAGATTTCAACAGTACCCGACGTTGTCGCCCATTGACATCGAAGGTTATATCTACATCACCCGTTTTGAGCCTACTTATACCACGTGTAGGCTCTTTTGTCAGGTCTTTTGCCAACAGTTGCCGGGCCAACTCGGTGGTGGCTTCTATAAGGAATTGCGGTATAGTAGCACCATCGACCGTTTCACCGTCCGGCGTTGACACATTGGTCCTGGGCCAGCGCAGCCGCTGTGCTGTCGTGGCCTTGTCACCCTTCCAGTCAACCCACGTATCGAGCAACCGCGTGGCCCACATAAGCAGATCTTCTTTTATTTCGGCCGTAGTCCCTGCTGCATCCCAGTTGGTCGTGTATGTTGTGGGTATGCCGTCAAGATAGTCATCGGCTTCCGCTACGGAAGCGTAACTATTTGACGTTGCCCCTAAAGCCGTCTCGACTAATGAACCGTATAGAGCCATATATTATTCTCCTAACGCTTCATCATATGCCCGTATAGCAGTAACACGCTTCCGGCCTTTTTTCTCACGGTCCCTTGCGATACGCAACGCCTCATGACTATAATTCTCCACAGCCTGTTCTAATTCCTTCACAGCCAAGGCGAGTAATTCAAGAGCCTCTTGTTCATGGTCGTCTGTGAATGGCTCTTCCGGTTCAGGCGGTGATGGTACAGCCGGAGCCGTGATAACTGCGGCTCCGGCTGCCACGTAGGTATTGCGTATGACCGTATATCGTGAATTGACGTAAACGAGATCCGCTTTGTCGAAGGCATCGGCTTTGAAATACTTCGGGTTGCCCTCTTTTATCGTGGCATCCGGGTATTTCACATCTGCCTCTGCCCTACATGCATCCACAAAGGTGGTGTCATCGTTACGCCGATAAATGATAATAGTCATAAAGTGCCTTCCTACTGTGTACGGATGTGAACGCCAGGTAGATTTTTATCATCCGCTGAGATCTGATCCCAATTGGTACTTGTACCCAATGTGGCGTCAGTCGGAGCGGCTCCACCGTTCGTCTCATCCCAGGTCATACCCTTGAGTGACAAGAAAAAGTCATATTCTGCCTGGTAGAACATGGTGATGTTCTCTCCGCCCTCTTTGAGACCACTAAGAACTTTAGGCGGTTTAGCAAGCTGGCATGTGACTGCATTCTCGACAAGGCCCAGTGTGACATATTCATCCGTGGTCTTGTCTCTGAATAGTGCCGCAGCATCGCGTTGTAATATGTTACGACCCAGGGCAGCATTATCACCATTAAGGATAACCAGACTGGCAGGTCCATCAATGGCATTTGTAATATGATCGCTCATCAGGTCATGAGCAGCCTTCGAATGCATGATCCAGTGTCTAATAAGACTGGCAGCATCGCCCATCTTACTAAGACCTGTCACCAGATCCTCAATACTTATTGTGGCCGCAGCGTCTGGATGCTCTTGAGAAGCCTGACCGTCAAGAGCCGCTTCCACAGCGAGAATAGCCGTATCAAGCATATCCTGCATCTGCGCTGCTGCAAGCTGTGTGCCGATGGCAAAGTTGAACTCATTTTCTGTCATGCCGATCAGATTAAACGAATCAAGCGTATTTTCGACGAGATCCAACTTGCGAGTTACACGTACTTTCGACTGACGAATCTCAGCGAGAGGCGATGCCGTCTGCGCTGACGTACTGGTAGGATCGCGATGGGAAATCAGCGTTGCGATTTCACTAAAATAGTTTTCTCGCAGATAATCACCCATGCCATCCTCAGTGATAAAACGAATGGTATTACTGGTCGCACCGTTAAAACCGTCCACAGTACCAGCGACGACCTCCGTCCATCCAGCATGTACAAATTCGTTTTCTATCTGTACATTTGCCTTTGTACCTACAGCCATGATTTAACCCTCTCTATTCAGGAAGTTTCAAAAACGCTTCCCTGCCATGTTCTTCCACATAAGCAGTCTTCTCTTGTATTGACATTTCAGACCGCTTACTATTGGTTGTCAACTTGCCATTAGTACCACTACCATGTGATGCACCGCCGCCCGAAGACGATTTAAACAGATGAGGTGCATTTTCTCGTAGTGTGCTCATCCATTCGCCCATATCGATCGGGTTACCATCCTTACCACCGACAGCGATTCCCTCCGGCGTCAATGCTACCGGTTTCCCTTCTCGTAGTTGCCAGACATTCGATGCTCTGGACGTAATATCCGTCAACGCCTTTTCTTCAGCGCCTGCATCGATAGCGGCAGCGGTGAGCTTATCCGTCAACATGTATTTCGTGACCTCGCGGGAAAGATTCTCTTTTTCCTGTTGCAGTGTGGAAACCTGATCTTTTAAAGGTTTTGCACGTTCTTCGTACAGATCCTCGAACTTACCGGCATCAATGAGCTTCTTTTCTTTTAATGCCTGTTCATTGTCCTTATATTTCTTGAACTCATCAAGATCGACTCCCTCGAACTCTTTGAGCTTGTCCACAGCTTCATTAGCCCTGGCACGTTCTTTTTCTATTCCCGACTTCAATCCGCTTGTATCCTCTTTGACATTGCTATCAAGAACAAACTTCCCGTCTGTCTCGGTATACAACGCATGGTATTTTTCATCTACACCATCAAGAGTGGCTGTTTCATGTGGTAATGCCATTTTTTCATTTCCTTTCTACGCTTCCCGCGCAACCACCTTCCCGGTGGATTTTTAAAACCCCACAAAAAAACGGCTGTAAGAGGATAAGCTCTTATCAGCCGTTTCTATTGTGGGAACATGCAAGCCCGGTGCCCCAGGTCATTGCTTATTCCGTTATTTGATTGTCACAGGCTTCCCGCCTGTCATTTATTAAACCTTTCACATAAATTCACAGTTTACACCTTCATCCCTGTCTTTCATTTCCATTCAACCAGCCTTCTTCTTTGCCCCCGTATATGGGAACGCTTTTATATGATACGGATTCTGATGTTCTGTCACCTTGCCATTGTTAAACGGCGTTATAATATGCTCTACACGTCCAATATTAACAATTTCAGCCTTCGGGTCAAGTTTTTGTACCGTTTGCCAGAAAAAGGCATCGCTGTGATGTCCGCTTGCAGAACGCCCCCTATCGATCACTTCGGAACCATCCGCAGAGAGAACAAAATTCCACGATTGGAAAACAGGCTTGGGAAGACGCTGCAAAATGGTCAATGGTATTTTGGTGAATACATTCCCTGTCCACAGTAAGTCGCCAGTATGCTTATTGTACCGGACGTTTATCGTTCCATAACGTTCAACCGCTTCTGCAAACTGTATGGTTGCTGTTCCATCACCATTTATTCCATCCCATTGGATTTTATGCCACAAATCAATTGGGACTCGGATATCATCCTCTATCAGTAAGAGTGCCTGATTTTCTTCCAGAGCTTTATTAACCGCTTCATTCTTTGCATCAATTAATTTCTTGCCACAGATAGGATAAAACAAATTGTGTCCGGCCTGTGCTTGTTCCATAGCTTCATATACCAATTGTACCGGGGCCATACCACGGCTAATATATGCTATTACCATACCCGTTCCCCGTATTTCGCTCGTAGCACACCCATTGACTGCTGTTGCATGGCCGCAATCTCTTTATCGCTGTAAAGCGCCTTAAACGTTGTCCTATGCTTATGCTCTACGAAAGCATCCAAGCATATGAGCCGTTTGTACCCGGCTGCATGTATACGTTCGTTATAGTCGTCATCTTCCCCGAAGCCTTCGCCCATTTCCTCAGACAGGTACCCGATTTTCTGTATACATTCACGGGTGATCATCGTGCAGAAAAATGCCGGGTGTTCTTCTCGCTCCAATACTCGAGGAGTTGTTACTACAGGCATATATTCCTCGTTGTCTTCTTGTGCTTCTGTTATCCAACCTCTTTTTGCTAGCCGCGTGGGTCTCTGCCATCCAGACGTGGAAACAGTACTTGCAAGCATAGAATTAGGTGTATTTTCAATGGCTTCTCGCATAGTATCGAATACATCGGATCTCAATATAACGTCATTGTTAAGGAAAATAACATAAGGCGCTACTGAATTAGCTATACCCAGGTTGGTAGCCTTGGGGAAACCCCAATTTTCAGGATTGAATATGATGAAATGCATCATGCCTGTGGTATAGATATGTCCCATAATATCGCTGGTATGATCCGGTAAAGACCCGTTATCTATCCATATCAAACGCATCTTATCGACTTCCCGCATCTCCGACAATGACGTGATAGCTTGCTTTGTTTCATCGGTCTGGTTGTACGTTGGCATTATCACATCATATAAGGGCTTATCCAATGTTTTCCCATCCTATAGTAAAAGCATTAATTATGAGCGTAACAGGATTCATTTTAGGATTTCGCTTTGTGCCATTCCATATACCGATCTGCATAAAAACACCACCATCTTCTTTAATATGCACACGACCGGTCCGAAGCATATTCTGTCTATCGATCAAGCACATCATAATACCTATAGGCATCTGGTCATCAAGCACAACATGAATATCATTTCCCGTTATCTTAAAATTGACGTGTATCTTGCCCTTTGAATGCTGTTTATGCCATTCAAATTGTGGTTTGTACGGTTTCCACTCCACCTTGAAATTACTGATATTGCCGAACGGCACGGGCTTATCATTTACCCATATTGTAGGCGTTTCCTTGGAAATAACGCCCGTCAAACGTTGCGTTATCTTGCCTTGAACGGATTTATCCCATTTATGAATCTTTCGGTCGTCTTTACGCTTTATAGATGTGCCTCTTATCTCGATCATAGGAGATTGACCTTGAGTAATATCTTTGTTTGGTCGTTATGGTCTGTCGTTTCACCATCCCATATATATAGAATTTCACCATAAGCGCATAATAGGTCTAATATCATATATTTGCCGAATACAGATCTACGCCCACGGTCTTCTATACCTGTTGGGCTATTCGGTGGGTAAAAAAACCATGTCGAATATAACAGGCCATCGCTTGTAGGAGAATTCAGAGCTTTAGACATTTGGTCTATATAATTAACGACAGCATCAAAGCTGACAAGATGTGTAAATAGACTTGAAGCGATCACAATATCATATTTTCCAGTATCAGGAAATTCGATTTCACACGCTTCATTTTTGCCTGATATGTAGTGTGGATTATATACATCCAAATGCTTAAAACTGAATTCTGGGAACGTTTTAAACAGATCGTTGCAGAATTTGACACACTGCGGTATGGCTTCAAGCCCCGTGTATCCTTCTATCCTTCTCTCTGTAAGCGGCGCCGCCCACCGTCCATTTCCAGATCCCACGTCCAGTACATTTTTACCCTCGAAATCAACGCCCTGAACCTCAAGCTCTTTTATTAGACTATCGCCAGATTGATATATCATATCATGATTCTCTGGAATATATCCAGCCTGTGCCATTGATAATAACCGATTCCAAGAATCCGCAGGGGATATACCCATTTCTAATGATGCGGGGTATTCGGTCGTCATTCCAGTTGCTCCAACGTTAGCGGCCGACCGCGTTGATCGATCAGGTCTGTCATACTGATTTTGCCATCCTGCCACAACTTCAGACGCCCCGGTCCCAAAGCTTCTGTTTGCCTTGCCACCGTTTGTTTCTTTAGCCATCCGTCAAATGTGAGGTCTCCGGCAACTTGCCCGTCCATGCTGGTCTGCGTACCCGGTCCAAGTTTTTCGAGCGCATCGTCAAAACGTTTCCCCTTGGCACCTACCAGATCATTAAACGATTTCAATACCGTTATCAATACCGTTCTGCAGCGCCAGTGCCACGGTGGTGGTCCTGGGTATCGTGTGCGTACAGGCGATTGTGGCAGCGGGCGTCCTGTTTTAAGATTCCACGCACCACCGGATCGGGCCTTGCATATATCACTTGTACGTGTGTCCAGCGTGGCAAGCGCCTGTACGCCCCGGATTACATCGTCGTTAGCCCTGAACGTACTTTCACGCGCAGCATTAGCGACCGACGCCGTGGACGTTCGAACAATCCGATCTGCATTTTTTCGTGTTATGCCCATGATGCCATTCTGAAAACGAGCCTCCCTGGTTCCCCGTACCCGGCGCATAAGGTCACTATTCGTTTCATTCAAAAATAATCCCTGACGCATCTGATCTCTGAATTGCTCGCGTGTCACTACCGCTTGCCGACTCCACCAGTCCTGTACCGGCGCACCCTCGATTATAACGTCATCGACCAAGGCCCGCAGGTCTGTCGCTGTTGGCAATGATCCCAAAAGATCAATACCCACAGTCCTATTGACTATTTTCTGTGCGTTGACCGATTCCATCACGGCAAGATCTTTTAGCATACCCTTCTGGTCTTTGGCAATGCCCGCATATCCATCACGCAAAATTTCGTTTACAGCGGACATAAGCTTTGTAAGGCGTTTCTGTCTAAATGTTTGCCGGATCGGTTCTGTAGGATCTTCGATGGCTATATGCTGCAACAAGGACCGCTGAACATCGTTCAAGAGTGTAAAGACACGACGCCGTTCACCTTCTGACAGCCTGTTAAGCTGTAGGTCACGGAATGTGAAGTTGTCGGCTAAGTTTTCAGATATGTTAGCCACCTGCGGCTTCTCCTATATCGTCAAAATCAGGCGTTTCCTCTGCAATAGCCGCCGTTTCGTCATCAAACGTTGTATCCGGCGGCAAACGCTCACCCTGCTGTAGATTCCAGAACAGTGACGCTCTCGACATACCACCACCTTGCCAGGCTGCCATGAGTGCCGTAATTTCCTGTGCATCCAGTTTTGTGACCACATAATCCTTGTTGAGGCTCACACGCGCATCACCCTGAACACCTTCCCACTCTGCCTTTATCTCAAAACTTCTTTCATGCCCCTGGTCCTGTACCTCAACCATACTTTGCAGTACGCTCGCCTTACCTGATTGTCTTCGTGCCAGAGCAGCAGACGTTTCACCGACCTTTTTAGATTCTTCAAGCAATTTGGCACCGAGTAGCGCCATTTCCTGTCTATTTTCATCACGGGCCTTTTCAAGAGCGCCTAACCCTTGACCTGTAAATTCTACGATACCTGCTTTAGCATCCGCGTTTACAGAAAACAACACCTCGCCAGCGCCCACGGCTATAGGCCCATCCTCATATTCTGGTGCGCCGAACAAATAATGCATCGGCAATCCACAGAAATGTCTACCGTGTTCAAGATCGGCGCTATTTCTCCAATCGGCTATATTGAGGTCCACAAGGTCAAGCAGTGGTGGTTTTTCAATATCGGCGGTATTTTCACTAACGCCATAGAATATAAATGGTATAAAATCCAGTTTCTTGCCCCTAACTGTCGGCTGTTTCGTCTCAATAAGTTGCGTGGTTGCTCCATTGGTCTTTGTGCTGGTGATCGTTTCATGTATCTCAACCGTATAAACACCATCAACCAAAAGTAACACGCGATAACGTATTATCGTATCATGGGAAAATATATCATCTGAATTATCAACCACCTCTTGCATTACCACTAATTGTAATTCCTGGTTGCCGATATCAGACGACATGCGCCAGTTAATAATATTTTCAGCGCAGTACCCCACACTAAACGTCCGGGCTAAATCATCGGAAAACTCTATTAGTTCCCCAAACCGACCCGTTGTTAGACGCTCTTTTAATACTAAACGCATGTATTGTTCCTGACTCATGCCGGTCAGTGTCACGTTATTAAGCGTCTCCTCAATTTTCGGCGCAACCTCTATACTAGGATCATTGCGGAAAACTTCACCTTCCAAACCTTCTATGGTCCGTGCTATCGCTGGAAACCATTTAGCCCTGGTCTTATAGGCTACGTATCTTGCGTCTGTTTCTTCGAGGCCATTCGGTACAGGCAGATATGTGGAACCAGCGTCTTTTATGTCGTCACTGCCTGCCACGGCATCACGGCAACGTTCCCACCGTGCTTTCCATATGTCATAATCAGGGTGTGTGTCTGTTACTGGCATTGTCTATCCCTCAATCTTTTTGTATACCTTTTCAACTATTTGGTCTATATCGTCCGGGTGTAGACGCAGGGCACGTACACGTTGTGCTATGCGCTCAATACTTTGGTCCGATAATATCGCGAAACCCTCAGTATCAAATTTGCCAAGATGCATATCGTCCTCAGAGAGCGTTAATTGATTAATAAATGGCTGCCGGTCTTTTTCCATCAGAATCCTACCAGTCGTTTCCGCTTTATAGGCGCTCTGGCAACTTTAAGCTCCGTGAGTGCATAGACAAGAGCGTCGAGTCTATCCGGGCTATCACTCGTCATACCCGGAACCCATTCGCACATCTGATCTTCTAAATCCAGGAATACACCCACATGATGCACCATGCCTTTTTCGTACAACGCACTTACAGGCTCTGCCCGCAAGGCCTTGCCACGTTTGGCGTGTATCTTTGTATATGGTATACCGGAATTATAGACACGCAGGGTGTGTTCGATCATATCGCCGCCCTGGTTGGCTTCGGCAACGATGATATTTGCCTGCCAATCATCATATGCGTTTAATGCCCTGTTAGCCCATATTTCAGGCAGCGCGCTTGTCGCTGTAGCATCTTCCAAAACATAGGCGTGGCCGTCCTTGCCACGACCTGCAACGATGATACCCGTTTCATCTGAATTAGGTCCGGATGACGCTGCGGGATCGATAGCAACAACGATACGTGTGAGGAAATCCTTGTCTTTTTCCGTGCTGTCAGGAAGGGAAGATAGGCGGGTATCGTCTATAGACTTCCGGTTCCACAGCGCCCCCGGTATTTCGTCAATATCTTCTGCTAATATCTCTTGTCGGTATGCCAGATCGGTCATGTCCTGCGTAATATCTTCAAGCGCCTCATGCGATATATGCGGGTTATCGTGTGAAGTAAAGTGGAAGGCTTCCCATCGCCCGGTCGTGTCGGCTTTGGCTTCTTTGAATAGTTTAGAAGCATATCGAGGATCTCGAGCTTTGGATGAGGATCGTGATAGTCTCGACGGTGGTGTGTATATAAAAACGGCATCGCCATTGTTATCAAGTAACATGGGGACACCGACTTCTGTCCACGCCGTTTCTTCCATAAGCTGAAATTCATCGAGGATAAGGATGTCAGCAAAATCCCCTCGCAGCGTATCGGCGTTCCAGGCTGTTTTTGCTCGTATGCGTCCCAGACCATCGTCAAGGATATGCATAGACTCGTTTTTGTACATATGGCCGTTATTGACCGGCTCAAAAAACGCTTTGGTTATTTCTGCCCAGAAGGTCATAATCTGCTCTTGTGTAGGTGTGGCATACAATACGCGGAATCCCTCAAGAAAATAGTCAATAGCCAATCTTGATACACCAACTGTTTTACCCCCACGGCGTCCAGCCCTTATGACCTTCCGTTTCGCTGCGCTATTAATAAATTCACTTTGCCGTTCGTGTGGTTTGTTGACGGTGATGGTTCCGGCGTTTCGCATTTTTCTACCACCTGATATTGTAGAGGTCCATTGTTGGGACCGGAGACCTCTGTACGATCTTTGTATTTGTTGCCCATAAAACCTTTGAGAAGAAAAATCAAAAGGGTATCGGAATACTGCGTGGTTATAATAGGTTCATCGTCACCATCATAACCTACACATTTATCTATCCCCTCGACAGCACGTCTTATAGCTTCATCTTCAAGCATTCCACATACATGGAGATTCAACTTGCCAAAAGCCTCTTGATAATCTTCATCGTCTTCCATCCATAGATAGTGACTACCCCTATCTATCCCGCTGTCCTCTGCGGCTCTAGTAATGTTGCCAGACAAAGCATATTTTGCAAGGAAATTAGCCTGTTTACGCTTACTCGGCTTTTTAGTAGTTGATTTTTGTTTACCGTTCATAGCCCCATATCCGGGTCAAAGTCTATCTCTGGTTGTTCTGTCAGGTTTTCCAATTTCGACCACAATTCTTTGAATTTGTCGTTTTCGGAATGACATGCAATCGTACCGTCTATGCTGCAATAGAACACATCGGTATTATCACCATTGCGATGTATTTGGTGTATGGTATCTTCATGAAGGATCAGGTCGGCGGCTATCTTTATAAGCATATTGGTTGCCTCATTAACCGTATATCCCAGGAGAAGGGATTATGAGAAGATAAGTTAAGTATAGTATTATCACAATGTTTTGTCAAGAGTATCTTTTCCCTGTTCCTGTATCTGGTTGTCCAATTCTTCAATATATTGTTTCGCAGCGTCAATCGATAGTGTAGACAGGACCTTAATAGGTTCATTACTTTCTTTAATCCAGACTTGTACTATGTATTCTTTTATTAACGAGCTACTTACTGAATGTTCCCAAATCTTCCACCAAGCTGAGGCTTTATTTACTTTTCGCTGAAATATCGGATTAAACACAACTTCTATTTTATATATCGATTTCGGATCAACAAAAATACTGTGGTGTAAATCAATCATGGCCTTTCTCATCCTATACCTCGAATAAATGCTTGTGTATAAACTTGTGGCATCGCTCACACACCACGATTAAATCTGCCGGTGGTTCATTGCCCAAGTTGTCATAACAACGGTGATGTATGTGCATGGGGGTATTCCCGGCGTTGCATATCTGGCATCGATAGTCGGCATATTTTAGCATTGTCTTACGTACATACTGCCAGTGTGGACTTATTAGATATTCCTTATACGCTAATTTCTCCACCTGGCGCGATCCTCAACATGGCTAATATCAAAATGGTAAATCGTCCTGGACCTGTTTTATTGCCTGTTCTGCTTTATACTCCGGTGAATGTCGAGACCATGTGACTTCAAACTTGCCATCATCCAACCGGGCCTGCAGGGATTGCAAATGGTTTCTCGTTTGCCTCGTGCTACCAAAATTATCAATATCCATCGTTGCGACAAATTCGGAACGCTCATAGAGCCCCGCTTTTTTAACACGTAGATTTCTGTTGTCAATCAGCGGTTTCATTTATTGCCTCCATTTCATTCATGATTTCCATCTGCTGTAATTGCTCACGGATTAAAAGCTTTTGTCTATCCGCTTTTTCAAAATCCGTTTCGGTGGGTTCGATTTCCTGTAAATGTTTCAGTCTGTTTCTTCTTATATCTCTGTTGTTTTTGCCAACCATTGACTGAAGCGGTTCCATGGGTTTTAATATCGGCTCAGAAATCTCTTGCTGTATCACTTGTGACATCTCATCGGCCATCTGGACATTGTCGTCGGTCGGATCCGGGCGCTGGTTCGACATCATCTGCCCGTATGGATGCGAGGAATAATCACGATCCGGGCGGCTGTTAAACTGTAATATCCCGGGCAATGATTTAATAGCTTCACCTTTATCATGCATCATAGTAATAAATTGCGGCAACAGATTTTCCTGCTGCTCTATGGTCCATTCCTCTGTGCAATCGTCGATCACCTTTATTAATTGACGGATATGTTGGATGTTGTGCGTTTGTCCATTTTGAGTGATGGCATCCTCGGCAATACGCTGGTGAATGGCATATGCAGGATTGGTGTGGTCTGGAAGATCTTTATCTTTGTCTTGAGTCTTTTGATCTTGAGTCGGAGACGAAAAAGCAGGATTTTGATCTGGGTCTTGATCTGGGTCTTGATCTTGAGCCGGAGGCGAAAAAGCCGCACTACTCTTTACTGCTGTTTTCTTTTCTGTAGTACTCTTTACTGCTTCCTTATTACATGGTGTCATTTTGGTACTATGTATCATGGTGTCATTTTGGTACGATGTACATGGTGTCATTTTGGTACTATGCATAATCCATGTTGGTTCGTTGATAGTAATCCACAAATCTCGACCAAACTTTCCACGAACCGGCGTGCCGTATTGCGCTGTTAAGATGACCTTTTTTTCTCGGAGATCATCCACGATACGTTTCAATCGAGTAATGTTCTTGAAAAACGGCCACGAATCAATCATATCTTCATATGTATTATATGACCATACATGCCCATCACGGATGGATTGTTTATTGCGTTTATTGTGTGACAACCAGCGCCGAAGTTCTTCCAGGAAAACCGCATGATAGATGCCATGTTCCAAGGATTCGGCGACGTCAAACGAAACAGTTTTTGTGTCTGCCATTATCTTTTTCTCCATAATCGATTCATGGTGCCGGATAACCTTGAAAGGGCTTTTTCTTTTTCCATCTTCACCAACGTAGACATGTACTCTTGAGATGCCGGGTTGCCGGTTGACGGTGGAGATAAAATCAAACCAGTGCTTGCCAATACATCCAATAAATCAAATGAAGATATGTCATGGTCGTGACCGCAATCACATAATTCATCCAGAATCATCTGACAATATTCTTCTTGTTTCTTTTCCATCATCTACCCCCAAAAAATAAACGCCACCGGCTGCCTATGCATGAGATACATACCCCCCTGCGGGGACCGATGGCGTTTCTTAATATATATGTCTCTCATGAGCTCAGGCAACTATAGTATAGGTCCATCACACATCGTTGTCAATCATATTAGCCGTCCTTTGCTTGCCAGGGCGCAAGGCGGCAAAAACCATAAAATCTTACTACGCACCATACAATTTTCGTCTCCACTACCACAACCTATGATAAACTGTGTCAGTGGTGTTAGCCCTGGCCCTGGGCTTATACGTGTATGTCAGGCCGGATAAATAGGCGGCAAGACACCCCCTTAACCTATAATTCAAGACAATGTATGTGTTTCACGTATCGTTTTATAATACCGCAACTTTACTTTACACCATATTGTTGGGATATAGCCATATTTATATAGCCTCTCCCATATAAAATAGCGTCCAGAAGAGCATGACCATCTACCAGATCGGGGCGGGCAATATCATATTTCCCACCTACTTCGTATAAAGGTATTATGTAA
>Ga0255048_10000546_pt1 | contig 28806 bp, 24 predicted proteins | sample JV7_2_2_MG_FD_183619 | JGI IMG/M metagenome (GOLD analysis project Ga0255048, IMG submission 183619) | Seawater microbial communities from Jervis Inlet, British Columbia, Canada - JV7_2_2 | ecosystem: Environmental > Aquatic > Marine > Inlet | place: Canada: British Columbia | collected 2016-10-06
GGATTTTCTCGACCAGGTCTGTACGCGCGTTGCGCATATCGAGCACGAGACGATCAACCTGTTCACCGGTAATTACAGTCAGTTTGAAACCCTGCGTGCCGAGCAGCTTGCGCAGCAACAGGCGATGTACGCGCGACAACAAAAACAGATCAAACACATTCAAAGCTATGTCGATCGATTTCGTTACAAAGCGTCGAAAGCGCGCCAGGCCCAAAGCCGAATCAAGATGCTCGAACGTATGGAGAAGATCGCTGCCGCACACGTCGATTCTCCGTTCCGGTTCCATTTCATCGAGCCGAAAAAGCAGCCACAACACCTGCTCGGCCTTACAGACGCATCGGTTGGCTACGGCGACGAGATCATTCTCGACAATATCGACCTGAACCTGTCGGCGGGGGACCGTATTGGTCTGCTTGGCGTAAACGGCGCCGGCAAGTCAACGCTCGTCAAAGCCCTCTCGACAGGCAGCACCCTGCTAAGGGGCGAGCGGATCTTAAGCAAGGATACGAAGATCGGCTACTTCGCCCAACACCAGCTCGAGCTACTGCGCCCGGAGCACAGTCCGATCGATCATCTACAGGACTACGCGCCCGACGATCGCGAGCAGGATCATCGCAACTACCTGGGCCGCTTCGGTTTCAGCGGGGAGCGAATCTTTGAACCGGTCGCGCCGTTCTCCGGTGGCGAGAAGGCGCGGCTGGTATTGGCGCTAATGATTCGCCAGGGGCCTAACCTGTTGTTGCTCGATGAGCCGACCAACCATCTCGACCTCGAAATGCGCCAGGCCTTGAGCGTCGCACTCATCGAGTACACGGGTGCGCTGGTCGTGATCTCCCATGATCGTCATTTGTTACGAAGTGTTTGCGACGAGCTGCTCATCGTTCACGATGGCATTGTCGACCGATTTAATCGCAGCCTCGACGACTACCCAGCCTGGCTCCGGGAACAGGAAGAAAAAACGGAACAGGCCGCCGTTAAATGGCAAGACGGCGCTGCGAAGAACGTCAACAAGAAGCAGCGAAGGCGGGAGCAGGCGCAGCGGCGGCAGCAACTGAAGCCCTTGTATGACAAAGTCCGGGATGTGGAAAAAGAACTTGCCGCAAGTCGGCTCAGACTGACTGAGCTTGAAGCGCGCCTTGCGGATGAATCAATTTACGTCGATCCGAGCCGAAAGGATGAGTTGACTCAGCTTGTTCAGGACCAGGCCGCAGCAAAATCAACAGTCGAGGCACTCGAATGGGAGTGGCTCGAAGCAAGCGAGAATCTGGAGCAGGCAACATGAAATCGGGATTCTGAGAGGACTCGAATTTCACCGATGACTCATCAAGGATCTGGCTTCTTTGCTAAAGATGTAGTCGGTGTCGGCATCGGACCAAATAGCCAATGCTTCGGCGAGCGCCTCGTGGCCAGCCTCGTCGTTACCCTGGGCCAGGTATACCTTGGCGGACACTAGTTTCGCATAGGCGCTGGCCGGGAAAACTTTCAGGACTGTCTCCAGGCGCTCGCGTGAGTCGTCGATCGCATTAGCCTCAAGATAGAGTTCGGCCAGTATCACGTGCAGGGATGACATACTGAGATTGCTCTGGAATATTTGCAGCATGGATTGGCCCAGCATTTCCCTGGCGCGATCCAGATGCTGGATCGCGACGTCAAACTCCCCATCCCAGATCGCCAGCCTGGCGGAATGCATTTCGATAAATGGCAAGAAGACCGGCGGCAATTGATCCTTTGCTTGTTGCGTTTTGTTCGCCCACTCCCGAAACGCTTCACGATCGTCGGCCGCGCCGTAAATAGCCGTATAGGTAAAGTACATGTAGGCGTCCATCGGTGCCTGCAATTGCGCGATGATTTCGTCGGCGGTCGCAATCGCCTCGTCGGTCTTGCCTAACATAACCAAATGGTTTGCTCGCTGGCTTTCGATGCTCAACAATCGAACCATGGGAGGCAAGTATGCTTTCGCGACTTCGTTGATCTCGACATGCAGTGCCATGACCGTTTCAATCTGACCCCTGACAAATGCTATTTCTGCCTGGGTGCCCAGCAATTCGACTCGCTGTTGCGGACTCAATTCGTCGTTCAATTGCCCGTTCAATCGCTCTTCTGCCTCCTTGAAATAGCCCCGGCGAGCCTCGAGCCGTGCGAGTCCGATTTCTGAGTTCAGCGGGCTATCGGACAGGATCGCCGCATCCTCCAGCGATACCTGGGCCGCCTCGAGGTCGCCCAAAGCCTGGTAGACATTGGCGAGTTGCAGGTGACCGCTACCGCTATCGGGTTCGTGTTCCAGGAAAATCCTCAGGTAGTCGGCCGCGGCCGCATAGTCGCCACGCTGTTGCTCCACTTCCGCCTTTTCCCGGTAAATCCGGAAATCTTTCGGGTCGAGTTCGAGGAGGCGATCAAAGGCAGCGATTGCTCTGTGCAAGGAATCCGTACTACCCCGCATCTTGTTGAGTTGCGCCATCGACCTGAACGCCTCGGTACTGTTTGGCTGCACCCGCGTCCAGATTTCGACGACGCGCTCGCCGCGATCGAAGTCGCCGTCGAAAATATAGCGATTGGCCTTGAGAACGAATTTGCTGGTCTCGGACAGTCGATAGCTATTTTTCAATGCTTGCGAAGCCGTCGCCCGGGACGACTCATTATCACTGTTCAGATAGTGGGTAATCGACAAGACGCCGTTGGCTTCGGCGAACTCGGGATCGATCTCTACCGCGCTTTGCAATTCAGCGATGCCTTGCGGATAGTCATTATCGATGTCCAGTGCGACCTGGCCGTTGGTGAAATGCTGTATTGCTTCCAGTGAGTCGGAAAAATGCTGGCCGATCGGGTCGTTGCTCTGGTTGTCGCTCGGTTCAACCTCAAGAAAATTCAGTACGGCAACACTGACATCGTCTACGGCAGTCAGCCAGTCGCTGCCGGTCACGGAGTACGTCCCAATATCGTTGCCGCTCTCTGCATCGATCACTGTGGCATTGATTGTTACTGTCCCGTCAAGCTGCGAAAAGCTGCCGATAATCAGAGCAGCACTTCGTCGGTCTCTGGCGATTTCCACTCTCAGACCCTGCGGCTCACTCAAGAATGACGGGTGACCTTTGTTCCTCAGTTCGTGTCGCATGGCAACCGAATCAAACGGTGTCTCGACGGTGATGACCGGAGACACGCGGTTCAAATCGTGCGCCAGCATCAGCGGCAGACCGTAGGACAGCCAGTCCAGATCGCTGTTACTCGATTCATTCCGCCAGAAAAATCCGATTACCTCCTTGTGGTAGCCCTGCCTGGCTACCTCGAATTCCTGCATGATGCCGGTCTCGTCGGAAATCTGGACGGTCTCGGTCGCGGCCTCGACCACCAGCAGTGGACTCAGGAAATACAGGAATGCCAGCGCCAGTACCCCATTCAAAGGGATAACGACTCGCTCTGATTTCGTCCACTCATCTTCGCCGGGCGCCCCGTGGTTATAGGCGAACAAGACTATTGCCGGCAACATCACCAGCATGACCACGAAAACGTACGAGGTGAGCATGGTTGGCAGGTTGAAGCGTTCTGTCACCCAGTCGCCCAGTTCGATGACCAGCCAGGTTGCCGCGACATACATGCCAACGATCTGCGGCACACGCCGATGCATCAGGCTGTCAAATAATGGGCGCTTTTCGGTCATATTGGTGGACGCGGAAACAAATGAACGGAGGAGTATATCTGACAACCGGGATTTTCAGGCTTTATCGACGAAATCATCGCAGGCCCGTAGGCAGGTATATGCAATGGCTCGGCCATGCGGGCGAGTCTATAAATACTGCGTAAATTGCTAACTGGTTCGTCGACACGCCTAAGCGATCCGATACATGTCTGATTGAGTGGCCGGCCTCAATGATCTGACGAACGGCTTCGTCTTTAAATTCCGGTGAATATCTGTGGTTGCTCATACACTCCTCCTGGGGCTGATTCTAGCCGGAGAAATGTCTGTCAGGTCGGGGGAACTCCAGGCCTTTTCAGAGGTGTCCGCGATAGCAGGATTAAACCCCAGTGAGCATTGTTTGCTGTTACTGGGGTGTTACTGAGCTGTGATACCAAACCCGGGTTGTTGCCAAAGGTGTGCCGAGTTGGCAATCGGCAGTCACCTCGATCAGGAGGACAACTCATGTATCACCACATTTCATCTCGCATACTGACCGCTCTCGTGGTGCTGTGCTTTTGCGCCTCGCAGGCCTCGGCTTATAACGTCGTTGCAGTCTCCAACGGAGGTAGCATCGAGGGCGTCGTCACGGCCAGCAGCCAGCAGGACGAGACAATGGCCGTCACCAAGGACGTTGCATTCTGCGGTGATTCACTTCCTGCGGAGAAGTACATCATCGGCAGCGATGGCGCGCTCAAGAACGCCGTGGTGATGCTGGAGGAAATCGCCGAGGGCAAGGACTTCGACTCGGATGTCGACCTCACGATCACCAATAAGGGGTGCCATTTCGTGCCTCACGTCATGGTCGCCCCCAAAGGTGCCATGATGAAGGTCCGCAACGACGACCCGCTGCTGCACAACTCGCACTTCTTCCTGGTCGCCGGAGAAAGGAAGAGGAACGTCATCAACCTGGCGCTCCCCAGGGAGGGTCTGGAGATCAGCAAGCCGAAGATCCTCAGGAAGGCTGGACTACTCTCGCTGGAGTGCGACGCTCACGACTTCATGCAGGCCTGGATCTGGGTCCTCGAGCACCCCTACGCGGTGGTCACCGACAGCGACGGCAGCTTCGAACTGAGCGATGTGCCCGCCGGCAGTTACAAGCTGACGGTCTGGCACGAGGCACTGGGCGAGAAAACCGTGGACGTGACAGTGGAGGCCGACAAAACCACTGCCACTGATTTCAGCTTCTGAGCCGCCGACTCGATCGGCAGCTGCCTCAGCGTGCAGAACTGTGAAGCTTTCCGTCGGCCGAAGTCTGCTAGCGCTGGTGTTCCTCTGGCTGGCGGGCCTTGTCTCCGACTCCAGCGCCCGCGAGCCGCAAGCTGCAAGCCACCCCGACTCAGCGGAAACGGCTAACACGCAGGCAGACCGGAAACTTCAGGCAACTCCATTCGGTGGTGGCATGGAGGTAGGTCCATCGGCTGGGCCACTGGTAGAGGAGTTCACCGACTGGGCGGACGTCCTGGAGTTGCTTCCAAAGGATGCCGCGGGTGCGGTCGACTGGGTGCGAGCGGTGAAGGACGGCTTGATCGCCCCGCGCCCACAGCTGCCGTCCGCACCGCCGCCGAAGGCGCCTTACGGGCTGGATTCCCTGGCCCAGGTGCTGAATGCGAGCGGCGGCGACTCCCTCCTTCTCGACCTCAAGAGGTTACTCGAAGTCGACGTGAAGCTGGTTCCCGAGGATGCCCCCTTCTTCGAGGTTCGCTTCCCACATTCCAGTCACATGTTGTGGCTCAACTGCTCCAGCTGCCATCCATGGATCCTCGGAAAGCGGGGGGTGGGGATGGAGGCAATCTTCGACGGGGACTATTGCGGGAAGTGTCACGGAAAGGTCTCCTACCACCCGGAAACGGCGTGCTCACGCTGCCATGTTAATCTCCACTTTCCCCAGGAGGAGTTGGCTCAGACCGACTTGGCCGCGGCCGGGGAGGACCCGGTCGAGGCAACGCCTGAACTCGTCGAGCGGGGACGGGAACGCTACGAAACTTTCTGCGTAAGTTGCCACGGCGAGGAGGGGGACGGCGCAGGGGACTTTGCCCGGTTCATGGATCCGAAGCCGAGAGACTTCACAGAGGGCACTTTCAAGTTCCGCACTACCGGGAGCGGCTCGCTTCCCCGGGACATCGATATCTACCGGACCATTACGTTCGGTGTTAAGAAATCGAGTATGCCGGCCTGGTTCGAACTCTCCAGCCGAGACCGCTGGGCGCTGGTCCACTACGTAAAAACCTTCTCCGAGTACTTCGAGGAGGAAGAGCCAGACGACCCGATCGAAATCTCGGAGCCTCCTCCCGTGAATTCCGAGTTGCTCACGCTGGGCGCCGAGATGTTTGCGGAAATGCAGTGTTGGGATTGCCACGGATCCATCGGAAAGGGCGACGGGGCGGCTGCAGGTACGCTCGAGGACGATTGGGGATATCCGATCCGTCCCGCCGACTTCACCCAGGGGGTTTTCAAAGCTGGAAACACAATCGTGGACATCTACAGAACCGTCGCCACCGGTCTGGATGGAACGCCAATGCCCTCGTTCGGTGACATCATGGAAGAAGAGCAACTTTGGGCTCTCACATTCTACGTGCAATCTCTGGCCGCAAGCCAGAAAGGTTTCGGCATCATGGGCGACGTCCGCTTCCCGCGCGAGGTGGGCGGAATGGACATGCCTGCCGCGGTGTTCCCGCACTGGTTTCACCGGATCCGGTTCAAGTGCACCGCGTGTCATCCCGCCATCTTCCGTATGGAGAGCGGAGCGAATCCGGTCTCGATGGACGGCATCGGGTCGGGGGAGTGGTGTGGAAAGTGCCACAATGGACATATCGCCTGGCCCCCTGACTTCTTTAACTGCAACAACTGTCACCGTTCGTGACTACACATGAAAGCGACATTACTTGTAGCAGCAGGCCGCCTTTTCCTTAGCGCCCTCCTGCTGGTCGGCAACGTGACCTCCGGCGACGCTCAGCTCGACTTCGAGCTGGACGTGCAATACGTCCCGCAAGATGCTCCCTTCTTCAAAGTTCAGTTCTCACACACCCAGCACAAGAATTGGAACAGTTGCTCAGACTGCCATCCAGGCGCCTATTCGCAGCGGGCGGGGATGCTGGCGATCTTCGCAGGAGAGTCGTGCGGCAGCTGTCACGGCAACACGGCCTTTGTCGTCGAGACGGACTGTTGGCGCTGTCACGACAACCTCGCGCGCCCGACAAAAGCGGCGGCGGAGACTGATGTCGCCAGGGCTCGAGAAGCACCTGTCCCCGGATCACCGGAGATTCGCGAGCACGGGGAAAAACTGTTTCAGGGCCTCTGTGCGGGCTGCCACGGGCAGAACGGGGACGGGAATGGCCCCTTCGCTCCTTTCTTGATTCCACAACCCAGAGACTTCTCCGGCCAGGCGTTCAAGCGACGCATCGATGCGAGCGACGTCCAGTCGGTCGACATCGGTCTCTATCGCACCCTCAGCCTGGGAATCAAGGGGACCGCAATGCCGGCCTGGTCCGCGCTTTCCCCCCGAGACCGTTGGGCCCTGGTTCACTATGTGAAGACCTTCGCCTCGGGAGGGATCTAATCGGCATCTCTCATAAGATCGCCGAAGGCCGCGAGAGGCACCGGGTATTATCCGCGGAACCGGTCGTGGCAGGCGATGCAGCCGTTGGTCCACAGCTGGCGAGTGGCTTCTACAACCTTGCCGGCGTCCTCGGATTGCGCGGCAGCCTCGATGCGCGAAGAAGTCACGGCGACCTGATGGACGAGCTGGCGGAAGATCCGGAGATCCGCCGTGCCATCTATCGCGAAAGCACTCTGGATCACCTGGTCCCACGAGAGCGTCTTTGCCATCGCCTCGAGCTCGCGGGCCCGGCGGCCAATGAGGGCGAAGTCGCGAAGGGACAGGCCACGGTTAATGTCCCGCCAGGCGGCAAGGAAGCTGGACATGAAGAGCACCGAGGCGGAAAGCCGTTGCTGGGGCTCGCGGAAGACAGCATGACAGGCGAGACAGGAATCCCGAAACATAGCTTCAACTCCCCGCATGATCGCATCACCGTTCTCCTCATTCGCCGCCGCAAGCACGGCGAGAGCAGTCGTTTCCTGGGCCGTGAGGAAAACATCCCATGCAGGGGCGTCTTGTTTGTCTAACCCCGGCGGGGCTTCGCCGTGGACCTTCATCGCGCTCGCCCGCGATTGGAGGCTTTGGGCGGCCTCGGCAACGCGCCCGAAGTCGTCCACGGACAAGGCCGCCCCGATATCGTCGATCTCTCCCAGGTTCTCGAGCATGTCCAGAATAATGGGCCTGAGCTCCGGCAGAGCTGCACGCGGAGTAATGGTCATAGCGGCGACCGTCACCACAACGAGGAGCGTTCGCGAAAAGATGCCAGACTTGTGAAACAAGTGGCGTGAAGACACAAATCGGATTTTGGTCAGCATTACGGGCCCTCGTGTGAGTGGCAAGCGGAACAAGTTTCGAAGGCAACGCCGAAGGCCCTCAGACCGTCGTGGCAGCGTCCGCAAGACTCGCCAGCCAGCAGAGCATCCATGGTGATATCATTGGCCCCGGCCTTCATCTCGAAGATGCCCGAATGGCAGGCCGAACATCTGTAGTGCATACGGTGCTTCCAGTGGCGAAAAACGACCGCAGGTTGGTAGTTCGCACTCGAATGTTGGTCCATCACAATGTCGCCCGGAAGCTTACCCGCGGCTTCCCCGGCAGGTCGGATGCCGCCGATCGCAACGCGTTCGTGACAGCGCGAGCAGTCGGACTCGACCGCAAAGGTGACGGTCCCATGACAGCGTCCGCAGTACTCACCGTTGTAGATCTTCTCCATCGTGATGGGATTGGCTCCCGCCTGCATTTCTGTGATCGACGGATGACAGCCGTCGCAGCTCAGCCAATACGTGTGAGTCTCATGGGAGAAGACGACTTCCAGCCCCGCTACGTTGGGGTCCAACAAAACGTCAAGGAGCAGCGAAGGCTCGCCTGACACCCCCGGGTCGATCGCGGGCAGCGGATCGAGCAGGCCATCGCGCACTGCCGCATCCCAGTCAGGGTTCCCCATCGCATCCTTCGGCAGCGACCGTACGAGAGTTTCGTAGCTCTTGTTGCGTGGGGCACCTGTCTGGCCCTCACTCGGGAAAGCATAGCCGAGCAGCGTCAGCGTCACGACCACGCATAGCGCAGTCAACGCAATTCTGGACACCTGGGATGGTACTCGTATCGTGGGTATCCTCCCCGCAACCCGTGATCCCCACAGTGGCGCTCTTCAAGAACGACACATCAATTCCAAATCCTGTGTCAGAATACTACAGTTTTATAATGCCAGGCGAATTCAACTTGTCAGTGCAACTCGATGTGCCAGACTGAAAGGCGAGCAGGGGCAGAATCCGCGCTCCATCGTAAGGCGGGAGTTCGTATGCAGCACCGTCTTCCGAAAGACCGGTTCCGTGACAACGCTGGCCCGGCTTTGGCCCCGAGGAAGCAACGATGGGTTACCGTTGCTGCCTTGCTCCTCCTTCTCCCGGCCTGGGCCGCAACGCCCGACGAAGAGAGTCCGACCATCTTGCGCTTTGAGCGCAGCATTTACTTTGCAGATCCGGACGGAGGGCAAGTGCTCGGGCAGCCCGGACTCTATGCAGTCACCGTCACCGCCGATGGTTCGCGTCTGCGCCTCTATCCAGCCGGCGGCGCAGCTCCGCTGACGCTGGCAACCGAAATCACGCATCACGAAGAGACGAAATCACCGCTTCCGCTCGCGCTAGTCTTATCTGAGGAGGACGAGGTTCACGTCGTGATGCTGCTACCGGAGAGGAAGGCCCTCGATGCCCGAGGCTCGTACAGCGGAGCGCGGCCATCGGAGGCGTTTCCAGAGTCGCTCTCGCAAGGCTACCGCCACGCCGCCTCGGCAAGACGCGAGCACCTGGATAGTCGGCAAGCGGGGGGGAATCCGCCGCCTGGACGGCCGATGCCCTCCTGGATCGACTTCGAGATTTCGACGAACTTCGGCGCGGAGACCAATATGTCGATGCCGGTAGACGAGACCTGGTCTGCATATCGGGCGAGTCCGGGGGCGGAAATATCGGTCTCAGGACTTGCGATTCCCGATGTGGAATCGGTCGATGCAGTCAGGCTGGTGATCTACACGGGGTTCTACGAGGATCCCGAGATCGGCGGGCAGGATGAAATCGGCAGGGTGCGTGTACCGCTGCAGCTCGATCACGATTCGATTTCTCCGGACCGGCGTTCCTTCAACGCTGTCCTCGACGTGACCGCTTCGGGTCTGCCACCGGGGCCCGCCTCTCTGGAGGTCGACTACCATCAGGCTGGTGCGATTCGGACGATTGCCCTGGGATCGGTTCCGAGTCCCGGTTCCCCTTCCGCGACCTGGCTGCGTTATCGGTTACCGCCACTTTACTTCGTGCCCGAGTACGCAGTCTATGTCGGCGACGTTCAGTTACACATTGAGGACAGCGGGCTTGGCGAGCAGGTGGATTCCATCGTGGACCCCCTGGGCGCCGGACTCGTCTACCCGCCGTACTGGCTGTTACAGCGCGTCAGCCTTCAACCATCGTCGGATTTCTTTGGCACAAAGCCATTTCTCCGGAGCCCCTGCGCTTCAGCGCGAGCCCCGAGACAGGGATATCGCGTCAACATGAATCCCCCCGCGTCGGGAACAGCGACGATAACCTACCAGCTGGTGGGGCCAAGAGGCATGCAACCGCCGGGCGTGCGGAGCTTCGACGCATTCGGCGAGCTGGAGAGGTATGGTGGGGCCACTGACGGCGCACTTCCAGCGCTGCCCGTCAATCCCAGCTACGTGGACTGGCTGCCCGATTCGGGTCTCGTTGGACTCTGTCAAGGACGACGACCTTGAGACACCGACTAATGTGACGCGCAACGAAAACCGAAGGTCTCGCCTCGGTAGGACGGATTAAACCGGTAGCGATTCGATGCGCGCACAAGCTGCGGGGCATTGGACCATGAGCCGCCACGCGCCACCCGATACTCGAGGTTTGCGTCAGACCAGCTCGACGTCCATTCCCACACGTTTCCCAGCATATCCAGAGCTCCCTTCGGTGATGATCCGTCCGGGAAGCTTCCCACCGGCGCCGTAGTGTAGAAGCCGTCATCGTAGCCTTTGGCCGCCGGCCACCCGGGCTTCTCGCGCGCCAGGGTCTCGTCTGCAATATTCGCCACACTACCGGCCTCCCCATAGCCGGCGTTGCCCCAGGGGTACCTCCATCCGTCCGTGCCTCGTGCGGCCCGCTCCCACTCCTCCTCCGACGGAAGACGCTTTCCCGCCCACTCGCAGTATGTCTTGGCCTGATTCCAGTCCACGCAGTTTACTGGATGCTTCTCCCGGCCTTCCTGTTCCCAATTGCAGGCCCAGGCCCATGATGGTCTCTCCTCATCCTTCCAGAACGGCATTCTCAAGCCTGCGGTAGAGCAAACCCTTGCAAATGCGCAGCTGCGGAACGCCTCTACGGTTACTTCCGTCCGATCGATCCAGAATTCAGGAGAATCAATCCATCGCCCGGGCAGCTCGTCAGGGTCGCAGTCCCCGTCCAACTGTTCATTGCATCCATACCAGAACTTCCCCGCCGGAATCCGAACCATGCCACTCGTGTCCGGAGTCTTCGTCGCTATCGCCTCGGTCGAGGCCGACGATACCGAGTGCCCCAGGCCCAACCAACCTACGAGCAACGCCACGACGAGACCGATACTGGTCTGGCCCTCGTCAATCTTGCTACCTGGTTGCGAGTTCGTCATGCCACTGCCCAATATTTTTCAACCCCGATTCCTGACCATTCAATGTTACCGCCAAGACGCTCTGCCCGCACTTCTTATCACAAGAGTGTCAGACAGGGCGAGGAGACCCCCGGTCTGTTCGTTGTGACACCGGTCCTGAACCCCAGTGAGCATTGTTTGCTGTTACTGGGGTGTTACTGAGCTGTGATACCAAACCCGGGTTGTTGCCAAAGGTGTGCCGAGTTGGCAATCGGCAGTCACCTCGATCAGGAGGACAACTCATGTATCACCACATTTCATCTCGCATACTGACCGCTCTCGTGGTGCTGTGCTTTTGCGCCTCGCAGGCCTCGGCTTATAACGTCGTTGCAGTCTCCAACGGAGGTAGCATCGAGGGCGTCGTCACGGCCAGCAGCCAGCAGGACGAGACAATGGCCGTCACCAAGGACGTTGCATTCTGCGGTGATTCACTTCCTGCGGAGAAGTACATCATCGGCAGCGATGGCGCGCTCAAGAACGCCGTGGTGATGCTGGAGGAAATCGCCGAGGGCAAGGACTTCGACTCGGATGTCGACCTCACGATCACCAATAAGGGGTGCCATTTCGTGCCTCACGTCATGGTCGCCCCCAAAGGTGCCATGATGAAGGTCCGCAACGACGACCCGCTGCTGCACAACTCGCACTTCTTCCTGGTCGCCGGAGAAAGGAAGAGGAACGTCATCAACCTGGCGCTCCCCAGGGAGGGTCTGGAGATCAGCAAGCCGAAGATCCTCAGGAAGGCTGGACTACTCTCGCTGGAGTGCGACGCTCACGACTTCATGCAGGCCTGGATCTGGGTCCTCGAGCACCCCTACGCGGTGGTCACCGACAGCGACGGCAGCTTCGAACTGAGCGATGTGCCCGCCGGCAGTTACAAGCTGACGGTCTGGCACGAGGCACTGGGCGAGAAAACCGTGGACGTGACAGTGGAGGCCGACAAAACCACTGCCACTGATTTCAGCTTCTGAGCCGCAGACTCGATCGCCTCCCGCACAAGAAAGTCTCCTGTGTTACTCCCGGCCTGCGTCGACCTGGAGCCGGGCATGAAACTCGATCGTCGGCACGGGTTTCTTGTCGTCCTGGTTGCCTGTCTTCTCATCCCGGTTCTTGTTCAGGCACAACCGGCTGACGAAGTTGCCTACCGGGCATTTCCCGTTATCGGTAGCCGCGTTGCGATATGGATGGTGGCACAGCTACATCTGCTATTCGCCGCGTTTGTTCTGGCCGTACCCATGTTTGTTCTCATCATTGAGTACATCGGCTACAGAACGGGCGAAAAAAGATACGACCAGCTGGCTTATGAATTCACGAAGCTACTGTCGGTAGCCTTTTCGTTGACAGCAGCCCTTGGGGCGATGCTCACCTTCATGTTGGTGGTTCTTTATCCGAAGTTTACCAACTACCTCGTTTCGATTTTTAGTTGGACTTTTTTCCCCTACGCCCTTCTTTTTATTGCCGAGGCGGTGTTCCTCTATACCTACTACTATGGATGGGGGAAGTTCTCACCCCGAGTCCATCTCGCCCTGGGCGTCGGATTGAATCTGGTCGGAACGGCCATCCTGTTCATTGCTGACGCCTGGGTCACCTTCATGACGTCGCCCGGCGGAATCACAGAAAGTGGCGAGCTGGAAAACATGTGGGAGGCCATCAACAACTTCACCTGGATGCCCATCAACATCCACCGGCTGATAGCTAACGTCTCCTTTGGCGGTTCCATCGCTGCCGCCTATGGCGCCTACAGGTTTTTGAATACCAAAATCGAAGAAGAACGGGCCCACTACGACTGGATGGGGTACGTTGGTAACTTCATCGCTATTTGCGCATTCCTTCCGCTTCCGTTTGCCGGCTATTGGTTGGCGAACGAGATTTACGGCTACTCGCAAAACCTCGGGATGACACTGATGGGAGGAGCTTTCTCATGGCTTTTCATCATCCAAGCCGTGCTGATTGGCATGCTGTTTCTGTCAGCCAACTACTACCTTTGGATAGGGATGGAAAGAATCAAGGGCGCGGAGCGGTTCAGGGGAGCGATAAAGTACCTGCTAATCTCCATCACGATATGCGTGCTGGTGTGGGCCATTCCCCACTCAATGGTCGCGAGCATTGAGGAAGCCCGAAAAATGGGCGGCGCGCACCATCCATGGTTGAGCGTTCTCGGTGTCATGTCAGCCAAAAATACCGCGGTCAACATACTGATTCTGACGACCTACATCAGTTTTCTCTTATATCGAAGAGGCAACAAGGAACCCACGGTTTCCTGGGCCAAAGCAGGAAATCTCGTGCAGTTCCTGATCTTCGCCGCCACCGTTGCTTTTGTCGTGTTCCTCGGAATCTATGGCTACTTCGTCGAAGCCAAGGTACGTATCGGTCTTTCTATTCCGCAGGTGCTTTCGGTCGTGTTCGCCATGATCAGTGTCACCGTCATCGACCTCATGATGTTCAGAAAGGCACGACAGCGAGCAATCAGGTGGGGAAAGATGCCGGTGAGGGCTCAATATACGCTCTTTTTTACTGCGATCTCGTTTACCTGGCTGATGGGGTTGATGGGTTATGCACGTTCAGGTCTTCGGCAGCATTGGCATGTCTATGGCGTGATGAGGGATACGTCCGTTGATGCCTATACACCTACCCTCGGTTACGCGAGCTGGGTTGTCTCCATCATCGTCCTGATTTTCTTTGTTTTCATCGCGTTCGTGTTCTGGCTGGCCGGACTGTCCGGCAGCAAGGTGTCGAAGTGAAGCACACGCTGGGCATTTTTCTGTTCACCATCCTGGTTACGGCGTTCTATGGCTATGTAGGACAGCTGGTTCCTCAGATGGAGACCTATCCTCCCCGGGAAACGGAGGTCGGCGAAGACCTCACGACAAGTGAGATGGTCGATGTAGGGCGTGAGATCTACGAGGGAAAGGGGACTTGCGTTAGCTGCCACACCATCGGCTCCACCGAGGCGGGACGGTTCCCTGACCTGGCAGGAATCGGAGCGAGCTCCGCTTCGAAGATCGAAGGCTTGAGTGACGTGGAATACCTGGCCGAATCGTTGTTCGAACCCGACACTTACATCGTTGATGGATTCAATCCTGGAATGCTGCCTGTCGACAAACCCCCGATCAGTCTCAACCAGCAGGAGGTGTTAGCCGTAATTGCGTATCTACAGAGCCTCGGTGGGCAACCGACGGTCACGATGCAAACGGAACTCGGGTATGCCGCGGAAAATCAAGAGAGCGCTGCCACGGACGTTGCGTCAACAGACAAGGTGGGGGGCGCGGAACTGGGAGGCGAGGCTCTATTGGTCGCTCAAGGCTGCAGTGCGTGCCATTCTCTTACGGAGCCGGTCAGGCTGGTTGGGCCAAGTTTGTTCGATGTCGGAAAAAGGCTCACACGGGGCGAAATTTATGAGGCGCTGATGGTTCCGGACGCGACGATTGCCGAAAGCTATCCACCGGGGTTGATGGGCGCCTCGATGAGCGCCACGGGATTCTACGAAAAGATCACGCTGAGGCAACTCGAGGCAATGGTTGATCACCTTGCCTCACTAGACGGCAGCAAATGAACTGGCTAATTCTACTTCCGGTCCTGGCGGTAATGATGGGCCTCCTATTCACCAGGACCGGTCTGCTCGGCTGGGTAGCGATCTTGTGGGTGGCCGTTTACATGGTCGTCAGCTACGCAATCATCCCACCGTTGCCATCTTCCATTGTCGGGCTGACGATGGCGATTGTGACCGTATCCCTTCTCGTTTACATCTCCACGGACGAGTCGAAACTGGCGAGTGTCAGAGATCCCCTGGTCCGTTTCATGGTGGACAAGAGATACCAGAGCTACCTGATCGCTGCTGTGGCAACCATACCTACTCTGGCGGCAGCGAGAGTCTATATACAGATGAACCAGCCCATCGAACCGCCTGCGTTGGGGAGGACGATCCATCCTGCTCCGCCGCAGGAGATGAGCTTCAAGGGAAAGAACATCGATCTGGTGAACGTCGAGAATCCCTACCGGGTCCTGGAGCAATCGGATCCACAGGAATTCGCAGTGCACGTGGAACAAGGTCGTCGTGTCTATTTTGAAAATTGTGTCTTCTGTCACGGAGACCGGCTGGATGGAGAAGGCATTTTTGCTCATGGCTATGATCCAAGACCGGCGAACTTTGCTGATCCAACGACCATCGTGATGCTCCAGGAAGGATATCTTTTCTGGCGGATTGCGACGGGAGGGCCGGGGTTACCTGCGGAGTCCGGACCCTGGAATTCTTCCATGCCGGCATGGGATCAGTTTCTTGCCGAGCAGGAGATCTGGGAGGTCATTCTCTTTCTCTATGACTATACCGAGCAGCGACCACGAGCCAGGGAGCATGTGGAGTAATGCGATTCTTTACTTCCTTACTGACTTTCTCGCTGTTTTCACTGGCAGCCAGCACGGTTAGCGCCGGGGAAGTGACGCTCGGAACCGATGCTCAGAGGGCGGCCGGGAAAGAGAGTTATCAGAAGTACTGCGCGCAGTGCCACGGCGCAGAGGGTGACGGAAACGGAATTGCAACACCATTTTTTGACCCGCCTCCCCGAGACTTTACCAGTGCGACCTACAAAATCCGCACCACTGAGAGCGGTGAGCTGCCGACGGATGCGGACTTGAAGAACATCATCCTCGTGGGTATGCCCTACACGGGAATGCCGGGATGGCCGCAGTTTGATGACGAAGAGCTCATGGAACTGGTTTTCTATATCAAGACGTTTGCCGAAGATTTTGCCGATCCTGATGCAATCGTGGACGCACTTGAAACCCCCGAGACGCCACCATTTTCGTCAGAGTCGGCCGAGTCAGGAAAGGCGGTATACGAAGAAAACCGGTGCATGGAATGTCATGGGCTGTATGGCCGTAGCGATGGTGAAAAAGCCACTACGCTTACTACCGATGCGGGGGACCCCATCAGGTCAGCGGATCTGACGAAGACGTGGACTTTCAGAGGGGGGGCCACAAGAGAAGATATCTACCGGACGTTTACCACTGGGATGGACGGAACGCCGATGCCTTCCTATGCCGATTTCATTGAAGAAGAAGCTCGATGGCAGTTGGTCGACTACGTGTATTCGTTATCACGGGATACGGCGAACTACTCTGATGTGGTCTTTGCCAGGGCGGTCGAAGAGGAGATTGATCTCGAAAGCCCTGAGGTAGTGGCGCTGTTTGGCGATGACGCGGCGTTCATCCCTGTCGTCGGGCAGGTGATAGAAGCGGAGCGCGAGTTTTTTCCCACTGCAAATGCTATCGGAGTTCGCGTTATTTACAACGATTACACTGTCGCCGTGCTGTTGAACTGGCACGATATGGCTGCGGAAAATTCAGGCGCGGCGAGCCCCATCAAGAGAGATATACAAACAACGTCCGACGCGGTAGCGGTTCAATTCCCTGCAGAGCCGAGCCAGGGTCAAACGAGACCCTACTTTCTCTACGGTGATTCACAGAATTCCGTCAATCTCTGGTTTGCCGACCTGGCAACCGATCTGGGCATCGACGGTGCAAGGCTTTTCATCGGCAAGGGTTCTCAGAACGTACAGGCCGTTGAGGGAAGTGAAGGGGTCATCGAGGCTGTATCGAGTTTTGCGGATGGAGAGTGGACCGTCATTTTCAAAAGAGACCGCGGATCTTACGATGGTTCGGTGTTTGAGGAAGGTCAATTCGTACCCATAGCGTTCTCGGTCTGGGATGGCTTTCATCACGAGCAAGGCAACCGACGGGGAATCACATCCTGGGTTAACATGTACATTGCGCCCCGGGAGGCGCAGTCGTTCATAGGACCAATGCTCCGGATTGGTCTGCTGGTACTGCTAATTGAAGTGTCGTTGATCGCCTGGGTACGGCGAGAATACAAGCGAACACCAGTATAAAAAACTCAAAAAGCTTGTTCGGTTGGTGAGCGGAACTTTCCTGTGGGACGTCGATAGCACGTAAGTCCCAAAGCATATACACGGAAGAATATATACTTGCTGTCTTCGGAAAGCGCTGCCTGGCGGGATTTCCCGATTTTATCAATATATACAAGAGATTGCCGTTCAACAGCTGCGTAAGCAACTACGTAATTTCACGTATTAGAGGCGGGGCCCGGATGCGGCTACTCTTTGCACAGTAGGAGCATACCGAAATCGTGAACCGACACTCGCGAGTTCCGGTAAAAAGAAACCAGCCAATCCGCTCAACAGCAAGACGAGCCGGGAGCAGTGCATGATCCGATTACGCGAAGTAGTAGGACTGTCGTCCGACGCCGCATTCGCCGTCAACCGGCGCGGCCACGTTGCAGCCTGGAACGAACGCGCTGAGCAAATGCTTGGATACATGCGGGCCGAAGTGCTTGGCCGCCCCTGTCACGACATCCTGCAGGCCGTGCTTCCGAACGGTGAGCCGCTCTGTGTCCCGCGCTGCGAACCGTTTCGCTGTTTTCGCAACTGTCGTCCCCGCGGTATCGGAGCCTGCCGCGTGCGGCGCAAGGACGGCGACTGGCATACCGTCGGTTATTCGTCCCTTGTCGCGCCGCCGAATGGGGCGCCGCCACGTGACGATTCGGTTCTTGCCGTCGTGCTCCTGCACAAGCAGGGGTCGTGCGACGATGTCGCGGCCGGGGAGCACACGCTGCGGGTTTTCACGCTCGGACGATTTGCCCTGACGATGGCGGGAGAAGGGATTGCCATCGACAGGTGGGCGCGCAAGCAGTCGATCACATTGCTCAAGTTTCTCGTCACACAGGCAGGGCGACCGGTGCACCGTGAGCGAATACTCGATTGCCTCTGGCCGACCACGGACACACGGCGGGGTTGGGACCGCCTGAAGGTGACGATCTCGTATCTGCGACAGCAGCTACGCGGCATCGGGCTGGACAATGACGCGCTGACGACCGTCGGCAAGTCCTACCTGCTGCGGCGCGACGCGATCCGTGTCGATGCCGACGGCTTCGAGAACCTGATTGCGGAGGGACATGCACTGCAGGCACGGAATCGCGATGCCGAAGCGCTGCGTCGGTTCTACCAGGCAGAAAGCCTGTACCGTGGCGATTATCTCGAGGAGGAGACGTTCGCCGACTGGTGTGCCGAAGAACGCGAACGGCTGCGCGAACTCTACCTCGAAATGCTGGGGGACATGGTCCGCTGTCATGCGACTTCTGGCAATTACGGTGAAGCCGCACGTCTGAGCCGGAGAGCGCTGGTGCAGGAGCCCTGCCGCGAGAGCTTCCATGCGACGCTGATCCGGAACCTCGCCCGGCTCGGACACGCGGACCAGGCGGCAGCGCAGTATCGGACCTGCCGGCAAATCCTGTGCGACGAACTCGGCGTCGAGCCGATGCCCGACACGCAAAGACTCTACCGTCGGATCCTCGAAAACCCCGCTGCGACTGGAACGTCATCCTGACGTGATACCAGCCGGGTACCGTATCGACAGGCCCGCTCAATCATCATGCGGGTCGAATGTCTGGTGTTTCGCCGCCGCTTTCTCGACCGCGGCGACGAGCTGGTCCTTTTCGACCGGCTTGACGATGTAGTCGACAACGCCCGATTTCATGAAGTCGACGGCGAGGTCGAGATCGGGGTGACCCGTCAGGACGATGATCGGCTTCGTGGGGTGCGCCTCCCGGATATAGCTGACGGCTTCAACACCGCTGATCCCCGGCATGCGGACGTCGCAGATGACCACGTCGATAAACAGCGCATAGTCGCGCAGCAGGTCCATCGCCTGCTCGGCGCTCTCCGCCTCGAGAACGTCGAATTGTGTGCCGGATAGCTGCTGCCGGATGACCCTGCGGACACCTGGCTCGTCGTCCAGTATCAGTACCTGACGTTTCACGATGTTTCACCCCGATCGGTTTTAGCGCTGGCGGGGAAGCGCAGAGTGAACGTCGTTCCCTCCCCGCTTGTAACCTTGATATCGCCGCCGTGCCGCGACACGATCTGGCGCACTATGTAGAGGCCCAGACCTTCGCCGTCGTCGGGACCCTTGGTGGAGAAGAACGGATCGAAAACCTTGCTGCGGTGTTCCTCGGGAATGCCCGGGCCGTTGTCGCGGACCAGGACGTCTATGCTGTCGTAATGTTCCTCGAGTCCGATTCGTATCACTCCATGTTTACCGCATGCCTGTACGGCATTCCTTATTACATTGAACAGTGCCTGCTGGAGTTCGTCGGGCCTGCCGAGAACCTCCGCGACCGGCTGTCGCGTCCAGACGATGTCCACTTCATCGCTGCGTTGTGTCTGGTGCACCGATTCGATCGCCGCTTCCACAACGTCGTTCAGGTCGACGGCCTGTGTGTCGTGTATGTTTCCGGGACGCGCATACCGTGAGAGATTGGTCACCGTGCTTGAGATCTTGCGGGAATGCTCGATGATCTCGGTGCCGAATCGCCGGCACTCGTCAAGGTTGGTCGCATCCTGCAGGGCTTCGGCGGTGCCCAGTATCATGTACAGCGGGTTGTTGATCTCGTGGCCAATGCCGCTGACCAGCGTGCCGACGGCGGCCAGTTTTTCCGACTGTATCAGTCGTTCCACAACCTGCTCCTTCTGTGCCTGCGTTTCTCGCAATTCCTGCGTCCGCTGTTCGATCAGTTCCTCGAGATGCTCGTCGTAGCGGCGCAGACGTTCCTCGATCCGGCGGCGCTCCGTGATGTCGATGATGGTCGCGACGACCATCCGTTCTCCTTCAACTTCGGTCGGCCGCAGGCCGATTTCTAACGAAAACTCCTCGCCGTTCTTGCGTACGGCGCCGAAGGATTCTCGCCGGCCCATCGCTCGCGGAACGGGCCTGGCACCGAACTTCTCGCGATGTCTGCGATGAATCTCAACGTCGACCGGCGGTACCAATATTTCGATGGGCTGCCCCAGCAGTTCGTCCAGTTCGTAATCGAACATGCCCAGCAGCGCCTCGTTTGCGAAGACGATCTCGCCACCGGCGTCGACGATCAGGATCCCGGACGGCGATGCGTGCACCGCCAGGCGGAGCAGTTTTTCATCAAGGTCTCGCGTTGCCACCAACTGCCCCGAGACCCGCCCCGAATACAGCGACGTACTGCCTCAGGCTGACGATGTACCCGGTCGTCTGGCCGGGCTCGATCGTGACGGTCCGTTCCGACTCGCCGGCTCCGAGCGGAAGCAGGCAACAGGTCATTTCGACACTGGCATGAAATCGTTTCATGTAGCACCTCTTCGTCCCGAGGTCTGCTTCGTAGCACGCGTCGGTAACACCCCAGTAACACCCTCGGCGTTACTGGTTTGTTACTGCCGCAGTGTATCTATAGGGGCGGTGCCACGATGTTGAGCCAATCGATGGAGAAGGATCGACTGCATTGCTCGGACTCGTTCGTAGCCCGGATCTGGCTGGAGTACCGGCAGAACGGCAAGGCCTGCTGGCGCGGCCGGATTCGCCATGTACAGAACGGGCGCGAGATCTATTTCCAGGACCTCCGGGAAATGCGTGATTTTCTCGAGGAAGTCAGCGGCGTTCCCGGGCCGCAGATAGCGCCCTGAGGGGCACAGACGAGGAGCACGATGGTCGTATCCAACCCGTCACCGGCGGACACGGTTCAGCCGGCCACAGAAGCGGCAGGGTATCGTTCGATCCTGCTTGCACTCGACTCCTCCGATCACGCAAATCACGGTACCTTGACCGCGCTCCATATCGCGGCATCGTGCCCGGATACCCGGATCACCGGTACCCACGTGTTTGCCGCCCGAATGCACGACCTGCGCTTCCGCCAGATGGAGGGCGGGCTACCGGAACAGTTTCGCGAGGAACGGGAACTCGAGCGTCAGCGGGATGTGCACGACGACCTGATAACGCGCGGGCTGTCGATCATCACCGATTCCTATCTCGACCAGGCGGAACGGGCGTGCCGGGCGAACGATGTGCCGTTCTCCGCGCGGCCCCTCGAGGGCAAAAACTACCGTGCCCTGGTCGACGAGGCGAACCACGGTGACTACGATCTGCTGATCATCGGCGCGCTCGGCCTCGGTGCGATCAACGGCAGCCGGCTAGGTACCGTCTGTGGCCGCGTCGTGCGGCGGTCTGCCATCGATACGCTGGTGATCCGGGATCCGCAACGGGACGTGCACGGGGGGCCGATCGTGGTTGCGATCGACGGCTCGAGCCACGCGTACGGAGGCCTGCGCACCGCAATCGCGATGGCGCAGGATTGGCGGGTGCCGTTGCACGTCATCTCGTCCTTCGATCCCTATTACCACTACGTCGCTTTCAATCGCATCGCCGGCGTGCTGTCGGAAGAGGCGAGCAAGGTGTTCCGCTTTCAGGAACAGGAGAAGCTGCACGAGGAGATCATCGACTCCGGGCTGGCGCGCATATACGAGGGCCATCTCGCCGTGGCGCAATCCATCGCCGACGATGCCGGCATGGAGATCCAAACCGAGCTTCTCGACGGCAAGGCGCACGACGCCGTCGAGCGTTACGTTCGCAAAGTCGAACCGTCGCTGCTGGTCATCGGCAAGCTGGGCGTTCATGCGGACGGCGAACTCGACATCGGTGGTAATGCCGAGAACCTGCTGCGCAACGTCGACTGTTCGGTGTTGCTCAGCCAGCGCGAATTCCGTCCGCGCGTGGAATTACTCGCCGAGGCGAGCACGTCGTGGACGCACGAGGCGGAGCAGCGTCTGGCACGTGCACCCGAGTTCGTCCAGAACATGGCGCGTGTCGCGATCCTGCGTTACGCGCAGGAGCAGGGTCATACCGTCATCACCGAGCGGCTGGTCGAGGAAGCGACGGCTCAGCTGATGCCCGGCCGCGCCGAGGAAGCGATGCGGGACCTGGTGAATGCGGTGGAAAAGGAGACCGTGACCTGGGACGTAGAGGCTGGCGAACTGCTTCGTACAGTCGACGACCGGAGCCTGCGGGAGAATATCCGTCGACGTGCAGAGAAAAAGGCGTTGGCGGGGGGTCAGCAAACTGTCCGGCTTGAGCATGTCACGGAGTTCGTTGGCGCACAGGGCGACTCGGATCGCGCCGGGTTGCACTGGCAGGCTGCGGCGCTCGCGCGATTGTCCCGCGCGCCGCAGGGATACATGCGCGACCTGGCCCGTCGGCACGTGGAGGATTACGCGCGCTCCGTGGGTACCCCCGAGGTCGACGTCGACACCGTGGAAGCCGGACTGAAACTCGCGCGCAAGTCCATGCAGGAGAAACTCGGCGCCGAAGGCACGGCGAAACTCGCGGCCAGCGGCAAGACTGGTAAGTGTCCGTTCGCGGGCATGGCAGCGAACGAATCCGGGAAAGACCGGCCGCAGTGGAGCGGCGCGGCTCGCCGGAAGCTGGATGCCGTACCGGAAGGTTACTGTCGTGACCTGATGGTGAATGCCGCCGAGACAATTGCCGAGCAGAACGGCCTCGGGCGCATCGACAAGGCGTTCGTGGATTCGATCCTGAGAACATTCGGCGATGCGTCAGAGGCAAGCGGCGAGACGATGCCGTGGGACGACGAAGCCCGACAGCGCATCGCCCGCGCCCCGGCGCTGGTACGGGGCATGCTTCAGAAGGAGATCGAGGGCTGGGCGCGGCGCTCGCGATTAGCGGAGGTCACCGGCGAGTCGGTCGACGCAGTGCGCGCGCAGTGGACCGATCGCGGCGTTTTCCACCTCGACCCGGACGATCGGCGAAACCACGGCGCCGACCGGAGCGACTGATGTCTGCGCTCCGTCTGCTGGCCCTGAATCTGACGCGGCGATGTAACCTGTCGTGTGCCCATTGCTACCTGGATGCCGAGTTGCAACCGGGCAGGGCCTGCGACGAACTGACGACGGTCGAGGTCTGCGATTTGCTGGCCGATGTCGCGGAATGCAGCGATGGTCTCATGGTGGTTTTGACGGGGGGCGAGCCTCTGCTGCGCCAGGACCTCGAGGACATCGTGGCCTGCGGTGCCGAAGCGGGGCTGGCCATGGTCATTGGCACCAATGGCACCATGCTGAGTGCGCGTCGCGTCGCGTCGCTGAAACGCGCAGGCCTGCTCGGTGCAGGTATCAGTGTCGACTCCCTGGACGCTGAGAAACACGATCGCTTCCGCGGCAAGAAGGGTTCGTGGTCTCGGACGATGGCGGGCATCGAGGAATGCCGGCGCCAGGGCCTGTCGTTCCAGCTGCACTTCTCGGTGACCGACATGAACGTCGACGAGATACCGGCGATCATCGACTTCGCCGCAGAAAGCGGCGCGCGCGTGCTGAATGTATTCTTCCTGGTATGCACGGGTCGTGGCAGCCGGTTTACGGACCTGTCGGCGCGTCGCTACGAGAACGTGCTCGTGCAACTCGTGGACGCGCAGGCGGCGCATCCCGGGCTGATCATCCGGCCGCGCTGCGCGCCTCAATTCAAGCGTGTCGCGCTGCAGCGCCGACCGGACGCGCCGATCAATCGCATCAGCGGCCGCGACAGCGACGGTTGTATCGCCGGCACGCATTATTGCCGCGTAACTCCGGGCGGCGCGGTAACCGCATGTCCCTACCTGGACGACGAAGCCGGCAACATCCGCTCGGAGTCCTTCGCCGACATATGGAAAACGTCACCCCTGTTCGCCCGCCTGCGTCACGACCAGCTCGGTGGCGCCTGCGGTAGTTGCGAGTTCCGGAAACTCTGCGGCGGATGCAGGGCAAGGGCCGTTACCGCCGGCGCCGACCTGATGGACGAGGACCCGTTTTGTTCCTACCGGCCCTCGGGAGGCGCGGTGATCGAACCCCTGGATGATGTGGCGACCTCGAGCTTGTGTTGGACTCGCGAGGCCGAAACCCGTATCTCGAAAGTGCCGGGCTTCCTTCGGCAGATGGTGCGCAAACGGGCCGAGGCCTATGTCCTGGAGCTCGGCGAGGAAGCAGTGACGACCGTTCACCTGGACGCGCTGACAGCGCGTCGTTTCGGCGGAGCCGCGCCGCGCAGGCCGGGGTCATGAACGAAATCGAAGTACTCGTCGTCGGCGGTGGCATCTCCGGGCTCGCAGTCGCGCAACGGCTCGGGCAGCAGGGGATACGTGTCGAGGTATGGGATCGCGCGGCGAAGCCGGGCGGATTGGTCCGAAGCGTTCGCAAGGACGGCTACCTGACCGAGCAAGCGGCGGCGATGTTGCTGAATTTCCGCCCCGACGTCACGCGATTCATTTCGGATGCGAGACTGGAGGACCGCAAGCAGCCGCGCATCGAGGTCGATCATCGTTACGTGATCAGCGACGGACGGCTGAGAGAACTGCCCATGAAGATGGGCGCCCTCCTGATGTCCGATATCTGGAGCATGCGCGCGAAGCTGCGCATGATACTGGAGCCGCTGGCGCGAAGGTCCCGTGGCGGAGAGGAGAGTGTCAGCGAGTTCGTCCGCCGCCGCTTGGGCGGGGAAGTACTGGACAAGGCACTGGGGCCGTATGTCGCCGGACTGCTGGCGTCCGACCCGGACCGAGCGAGCGCCGAGGCAGTCCTGCCACGACTCGTGGCGTTGGAACGACGTTGGGGCAGTATCGTGCTGGGTGCCCTGGTACACCGGCTGCTCCGCCGCCGCAGCGCGGTCCAGACCGAGGCATTCTCGTTCCAGGGTGGCATGGGGACGCTTGCGGGGGTGCTGGCGGAAGCCGACGGTGTTTGTTTCTGCGGCGGACACGAAGCGGTATCGTTGTTGCCGACGGGTAACGGCTGGCTGGCCACGGCGCGCACAAGTACGGGCGAGCGCGACGTTCGTGCATCGCAGGTAATCCTCAGTACCCCGGCGAGCACGACCGCCGGGCTCGTGAGATCCACACAGGCGGAACTCGCGTCGCTGCTCGACACCATCGAATACGCGCCGTTGAATGTCGTGCACACCGGCTTTCACCGCCACGGCATTCATCATGCTCTCGACGGTAACGGCTTTCTGTCGCTGGGCGATGTCGGCGCCCCGCTGATCGGGTGTATGTGGATGAGCTCGATATTCGAAGACCGGGCGCCTGCAGGCCGGGCGCTGCTCAGCAACTATGTCGGTGGCGCCCGTCATCCCTACACCGTGTCGTGGAGCAATCGCCAACTCGTGGACTCGGTGCTCGAGACACTGCGACCGCTCATCGGGCTCCGGTCAGAGCCGGAGATGGTCCGGGTGGACCGGCACCGTCGTGCCCTGCCGCTGTATCACGATAACTACTGCGAGCGGGCCCGGCGAATCCGGGAGCTCGTCGCGCCGCTGTCGGGGCTGCATCTCGTCGCTAATTACCTCGGCGGAGTCTCCTTGCGGGATCGCCTCGCTTGCGCAATGCAGGCGGCGGACACGGTATTGACTACTGTCGGCAGGCCGTCAGATGCAAAGACACGCGGCTATGGGTACGTTGGCGACACGTCGCCGCTCCGGACGTAAGGTTCGTGCAGGCCAATGAGCGGCTCCAGAGAAACTGCGTGTCGGTCGTTCCATTGATTCGGATTTCACATTCTGTGGACGTCGCCATATAGACCATTGCCGCCTGATTTCCTCGATGAAGACGAGTTTCGTCAGAATATGGAGATCTGGTTTGTTGTAAAGCGGCGAAGAGTTATCTGGGTGTTATGCAGTAGGCTTGCAAATAGTGGGCGTTTTTCGGTCATATTGGCGGACGCGAGAACAAATGAACGGAGGAGTATATCTGACAACCAGGATTCTAATGCCCGATCGGACACGAATAAGGGCCGAACCGCTGTCTTAATGCGGTTCGACCCTTATTGATTAGTACGCAGGGCCGTCTTCGTACTTGAGCCCGGCTTCGCCTGCCTGCTCCTTGACTGCGTTGTAGAGCTTATGATCCAGTGAATCCTTCAGGCCGCCGGCTTCGTCGACTTTCTTGGCCAGATAACCAACACGGTCTTGTGACAGGTCCCGAATTTGTCGTTGCAGGTCTGCCCGTTCCTCAGCGAGTTCGGCAACGAAGGCTTCCTGCTCCGCACGGGCCATCGGCTTGAGTGCCGCAGGCAATGCATCTTCGTCGAGTTCATTCAGGTCAACGCTGCCGCTCGCGACTGCGGCGACCAGTTCGTTGTCACCGACGAGGTTGATCCGGCCACCGGCCGATGCGTTGAAAACTCCACGTCGTGCACGTGAGGCCAATGATGCACCTGCATGCAACTTGTCGGTCGCAGCCACTTTGCCGCGCATCTTTTCCTTTTCTTCCTCGGTGCCGTAGTAGAGTCGCGTGTCATCGAGTTGTGCCGACAAATCGGCGATCTCTTCGTCATAGGGCGTGGTGTACGCCACAGATCCGCCGGCCTGTTCAACCTGGAAGAAGATGCCGTGTCCAAGACTCGCAATCTGCGTCCAGGGCCCGATCGCCGACGGAATCTCACCGCACTGGATCGTGTTGATGACGATACCTTTCTCCATGGCGGATGCGACGATCTCCGGGTAGCGCACCTCGTTGTAGTCCATGTGCGGTGGCGCATCGCCGACGAGAAAGATGACCTGGTAAGCCTGGTCTTGCTGGCTCCAGGACATGTTGTGCACCGCGTCGTAGAGTGCCTTGTTCACGCTCTCGGGCGTATCGCCGCCACCGTTCGCCTCGAAATCCATTAACGAAGCGTAGACGGAATCAAGATCGTCGGAGAGATCGACGATCCTGGTCACGTACGAATCACCCCGGTCACGATACGCGACCAGGCCGATGCGAATGTCCGGTGTTTGTTGCGCCGACGCCATGGTTGTTGCGATCGACCAGATCTTCTCTTTCGCTGTCTGGATGAGGCCCTCCATGCTGCCGGTTGTGTCCAGCACGAACACTACGTCGACCTTGGGGTTCGCTGTAATGTGATGATTGATCGGCGGATCAACCTCGATGTTCTTGGCCGAGAGTTGTGGGTAATACACGATCGCGGCCAGAGTAAGTCCGAAAAGGGCAATGCCCAGTAGTTTGGTTTTCATGATTAGATTCCTTTTTCCTGTGTGAATAACTGGCGCAGTGCCTGGTCGGCCTGACGCCTTGCGTGCTCGAAGTTCTCGCTCTCGGTTGCCGTGTTCCGTTCCGGCTTCTGTTTGCTCTTTATTGCAGGTGGGATCGTGACGAACAGGGCCTGTATCAGGAAAAAACACCAGGTGGCAAGAAACACGCTGCCCGATCGGCTGATTGCCCAGACTGTGGTGGAGATACTCAAAGCGCCGAGCCCAAGGTCCATCAGCGCCGGCAGCACGCCACTGTAAAAATACAGGGAGCGCACCAGCCAGATTGCGCCGACGTGAATCAGCAGATAGAAGGGCAACGGGGGAGCTACCCACCATGTGATGGCAGCCAGGGCGCCCCACAGGGACAACGTGGTCACGCGTCCCACACGCTCGTTGCTGTACCTCAAGAGATGCAGCAGATACGCGAGCCCCAATGCGGGAATCACCAGGCGAAGAACGGCGCCCAGACCAACGAAGGGCGTCAGCGTGGCAACGACCGCACTGGCAAAAAAGCCAAGTACTGCCGCGACCAGCACGCCATGCAAAAAAGAAGGCCGTTTCATGACGCACTCCTTATCTCTATCTCGCGGAGATACGCGATCTCGACTTCGTCCTCGCTGACCGTCATCTCCCTGGCCATCCATGCGATGTCATCGAATTCTGAGTTACCAGCGGCATTGACGGGCGTGCGCTGCGCGAACAGCTCGGCTTTCTGCCGTAGCCCTTCGAGCGTTGCCTGGTGCTCATCGAGCATGGCCCGTTGCTCGTCGAGATACTTTTCGTTCGCGACGTGCTTCGCGCAAAGACGCTTCAACAGACGCATCGCCTCGAGCTTTTTCCGGATAAGATTTTTTGCGAGAGCCTCTTTTTTCGACTCGAAACAAAGATCGAGCTGCGCGTCGATTTCGGCGATAGAGCTTTCCAGTTCGCCCTTGCGCACGGACAAAGCATCCTGATCATGCGTGCTCAGGGCGATACGCTGTTCGGTGTTCGCCAGGTCATCCTCCATGTCGCGGATGGCCTGCTTCAGCAGTTGCTCAGGTTCCTCGATCTGATCCAGAACGGCGTGAAAGTCCGCTTTGAAGAGCCGCGAGATACGATTGATAAGTGCCATGATGTTTCCTCCTATGATGGAAGAATTCTAGGTAGTGACGGCACGATTAATAAGACATGGATTGGTAAAATCCGAGGGCCAGAATTTACAAAAACGTTACACGGGATCACTGTTCAAGCCGCGCCAGGATGCTAGCCTAGGTGCCTGATGAACAGACCGATACACGTACTGGTTGTGGAAGACGAAGAGGCCATCCGTACGGGCCTCATCGATGTACTCGTTTATCACGGCTACGAAGTCGACAGCGCCGCGACCGGGCCCGAGGGGCTCAAGAAAGCGCTGACGGGCAAGTTCGAGTTGATTCTGCTCGACATCATGTTGCCGGGGATGGATGGTTACGCGATCTGCGACGAGATTCGCGCCATCGACCGTCAC
>Ga0255048_10000547_pt1 | contig 28753 bp, 32 predicted proteins | sample JV7_2_2_MG_FD_183619 | JGI IMG/M metagenome (GOLD analysis project Ga0255048, IMG submission 183619) | Seawater microbial communities from Jervis Inlet, British Columbia, Canada - JV7_2_2 | ecosystem: Environmental > Aquatic > Marine > Inlet | place: Canada: British Columbia | collected 2016-10-06
CGAGTTCGTATCGAAGAGGATGGGGATCGAGGCGCCGAGAACACCGTCCGCGTCCACGAAATCGACCGAGACGTGGATCTTGCCGAGCCCCCCGGGGTGAGCGAACCCCTCCTGCGTGATCGAGACAGACGAGGTCTGTGAGAATGCCACACCGCAGAGGGCGAGCCATGCGATGAGGGTTCTCATGACGGAGCCGAGGCCAACCAGTTCAGCCACGCGGCGATGGAAGGAACTCCAGGAAACGGCTCACTCTGACCCCAGACGATCGGGGCGTCAGGCGTCGAGTGGTCGCGCGCCATCACGCTGATGACCGTGACATCCTCGGTGAGCTGGACGTTGATCGACACCTTCACTTCGGGGTACTGAACCATGAGCCGCGCTTGGAGGGCGACACGCGCGGTCTCCCAATCGTCAAGTTCCGGGAACGTCGTCATCGGTTTTCCTTTTCATGACGCGAACGAGTTCGTAATGCTTCGTCACGCCGTTCTCTTTGAGCCACTCGAGGATCGGTGACTCCTCCATCGAATTGAAGTCCTCCCAGATGTGGAGCTTCCCTTTCGACTCGATCGAGACGGACAGCATTATACCCGAGCGATCGGGTCGGAACTCATCCGGCATCTCGGGAGAGGTGAGCCAGACGCAATTGAACGAGTCGCAAGCGTCTGGTCTCTTCCGATAAATGTTGCAGCAGCCGTTCACGCGGTTCTGACGCGCGTGCTCGCACTTGACCCCCGCGAGCTTCGAGGTCTCCTCGATCGGCGGGAGAACGCAACATGTGTGGCAGGGGCCGCACCGTCTATCCACTGTAGGGCCCCATGGAGAGAACCAGCGACAGGATCGAGCGGGTGCCGTATCCGATCGTTGGTGCGTCCCACATCTGTGAGTGGACCGCGTCGTGCAGTTCGGGGATCAGTTCGTTGACGACCTGATCTTGAGCGACCTCGTCGAAGTTGTCGCCCTCGTGGATCTTCAGCATCTCTTTGATGTTGTCGGGCTGGATCGAGTGGGCGACGAGGATCTTTGCGATCCCGTAGTTCATGACGTCGTTTTGGTACGGCGGCATCCCTGTCGCGGAAGGGTACTGGTCCGCGAGCTTGATCAAGAGGGCGAAGCCTTCGTAGAGGTCGCCCGCTTCTTTGAGTTCGAGTGGTATCTCCATCAGCTCCCTCAATCGTTTGTGAGAGTAGTGTTCCGAAGCCAGTTGCCGAAGGACTCGATCCAAGCCGCGCGTTTCGACGAGTCTTTGGTTTTCATCCATTGGTACCAGATCTTCTTCTTCAGTCGGTCGATCCCCTCAAACGCGGTTCGGACCTCGACTCGGTTGAACTGTTGGTGAGAGTTACAGAGGCGGCATGTCCTGCCGTGCGGGCCAATCACCACGTCGTCGACATCGAAGTTCATCTCTTCGGCCACAAGCCGCATGAGGTCGATCAGTTTCGGGTCTGACGATTCGCGCGCAAGCACCTTCAGTCTGGCGAAGAACTCAATCAAGCAGTCGTGGCGGACCCCCTCAACGAAGGATTCTAGCGGGAGGCCCCCATCAGCAGGTGATTTTGTATCCACGGAATCTACTCCTGATTCTCTGGATCTCTACAGTAGGCACGCCGTAGGAGCGAGACAGGTAGGCGGAGCTTGTGCAAAGGGGGGCGGTAGCGATCCTCGTTCGTTCTCGCTTCCCGAGCCTCACTCTCCTCTTGGGCCCCTCTCCTGGTTCCTGGTAGTGAACGCTCGACCGGATCCGTTGCGTGTGAAACATGAGTCGGATCGCGTGCGCTTTCGGGTTCCTCTCCTGGAGCCCACTCTGTGAAAAGAACCAGTAGATCTCATGCTCCTCTAGGAGCGGAAGTCTTTCTTGTATCTCGCTAACCTTCGCGCGATCGAGATGCACGCAGGTCCCTCCTCACGCGCTCGGCGAGCGCAGTCGCCTCCCCCAAGTGAAAGTACATCCCCGGTATGCTGCCCTTCGCGTACGACAACGTCATCTTGTCGATGGTACTGAGCAGTTCCTCGAGCGCGGTCCAACTTGGTGCGAACGGAGGACCACTGACCTCGTCGTAGATGTTTTGGATTCTGTAGTCAGCCTCTTCGAGCTCATCGGTCACTATCCCCCCAGTTTCTTCAACTTGTTGTTCACGGAACGCAATTCGGAATCGAGAGAATCAGAATGACGACCGTAGCTCTTCGTCGAGTGGTCGATCGTTGCCTGGATCTCATCACGCCGGGCCCGCAGTTCGTCAACGGCAGTTGTCCCCTGTCCCGCCCATACACCGCAGAGCAAGTCATCGAGTCGAGAGCATCCCTTAGAGGTGAGCCGACTCAACGAAAGGGTGAGTGGTGTGCCCGCCCCGCCGTTCGAGGCGAGGCGTACGGCGTTGATCAGCTCCTCCCAATTCCCATCAATGTACTCGTCGATCAGAGCAAGCGCGTGGTCTCTTGTCACCCCCCACTTCCTCGGCATTGGAGCCCTGACCTCTGGGTTATTTGCCGCTGTCTTCGCTACCCGCTCCCACTGGTTTCGCAGATCGATCATTCAGTGCGGCCTTTCGACAGTCTGGACCTGTAGACCTGGATGGCATGACTTCTTTCGGGGCAGTCGTCAAGGGAGCAAAGCCAGTTGAAGACACGCTCTTGAATCCCCCGCCAGTTCTCATAGAGAAGTGGGTCCCTGGGGTCGGTGAGGAACTGAGCAAGCCCTTCATCGTCCAGAGTTCCCCCGACAATCCTGGACTTCCATCCCTGGCTTGGGGGCCAGGAGACCCCGACCGCTGCGAGTTGCTTCTTCGTCCACCCACCACGTTTCGTTTTTGCTTTTTCGATCAGGTCGTAAGTGACAGGCGTTCTCATGGACATCCTTCCCCCACACCCCCATCCAGTACACGAACGTGACTAGTTGAGATGTTCTTGATGATGTTGTGTGTGTGCTAGAGGGAGTGTGAGGGAGATCCTCGGCACTCAGGCCAAAAAAAAACACGAAGCGTCCGTATCGGGGAAGTGCAAGACTTCGCCGAGCTAGGAGGAATCGTTTAAAAAAACGACACTAGTGTTTAGAGCTGGCCACCCAATGCGGTAGGATCCCGGCTCTTCTTCATGTACACCCGGGACCATACGGCCAGGGCGCTGCTTCTGCAAGCCCTCCTCGGTCGAACACCCACGACCTGCCGGGCATGACTCGCCCCTCTGGTATGGCCCCGGATTTTTTCCTCCCTTGACTCCCGTTCCTGTCATGGTCCCCTATCCACATGAAGGAACGCAAAGTCCACCTTCCCGACATCGGGAAGCAGAAGCGCCCCTCCCTTGCCGTGAGCAAGATCGTCGGTGCTGTCGATTCCGGCACCTCCTGGGCCAGATCCCTTTCCCAGTCGCAGATCGCCGATCTGATCGATCTCGCGGGCGAACTCGCCCAGATCTTCCCACCCATGAAGAACCGGCAGATCACCCAGAAGGTGTTCGATGCCAAGCTCGAGGAGATCGGGGAACTCGAGAATGGGCGGGCGAAGCTCGCGCGGGTGATCGGGCTCGGGAACGGGCTCCTCTCGCTGTACCTCGTCTGGTGGTCGTTTTCGTACTGCTTCAACTTCACCCGGATCTCCGGGCTCGGCGTCAACGAGGACGAAGAGGACACGATCAACCAGAAGGTCGCCGCGTCCATGGGAGTCAGCGAGTCGGTCCTCCTGTCGCGCGTGACGCGCCGCGACGTCGGCTACTTGGTGAACCTCTTCCTCCAGCGTAGCGCGCAGGAGATGCGCGGCCAGGTGGCCTGGACGGTCACTCAGGGTGCCATGGCTGGGAACGGTCATGCGATCAACGCCTACTTCAAGCACATCGTCGGCGACGGGGAGGAGGCGGCGGGTCGCGGCACCCACTTCGATCCGTTCTCCATGACCGAGGGTGAACTCGAGGCTGAGATCTCCAAGATCAAGAAGCAGGTTGGCGAGGAGAGCATCAAGAAGCGTGATCTCCCGGAGGAGGCGAAAGATGTCGAGTTCGATATCCGATCAACAGGAGATTGAACCGGCTTTCCGCGATCATCGGCAAGAGCAGATCGAGGAACTCGAACGCCTGCGCCTGAAGCGGGATCTGATCCGCCGCGCCCCGTACTTCCACAATGAACCCTGGGGATCTCAGCGCGGTTTCCGCGGTTCAGAGGCCCGGATCCGCATTCTCCTCGGTGGCAACCGATCGGGGAAGTCGACCGAGGGGATCATAGAGGACACCTCCTACTGCCTCGGGTTCCGGCCAGACGGATCGAAGAAGGGTCTTCCGGTTCCGCCCGTCAAGCTCGGCGTGTTCGTCAACGACCGGGCGAAGATCGCGACCACGATCATGCCGAAGATCCGGGAGTACATCCCGAACGACTGGATCAAGAAGATCAGGAACGGGCACGACGGTCTCCCCGAGGTGATCACTTGGGAGAACGATTCGGAGATGTGGCTCCAGTCCTACGCGCAGGACGTGAAGGGCCAGGAGGGGATCGACTGGGATGGCGCGCACTTCGATGAGCCGCCCCCTCGTGGTTACTGGATCGCTGTGCGTCGTGGGCTCATCGACCGGGGTGGCCGCGCTTGGTTCACGCTGACGCCGCTCGGCTGCCAGTGGTTGTATAACGATATATACAAGAAGGCGGACGGCCACAACATCGCGGTGTTCGAGATGGACATGCGTGAGAATCCGCACCTCGACCCCAAAGAGATCCAGGCGTTCATTGACGATCTCCACCCCGACGAGTTCGAGTCGCGCGTGCTCGGGAAGTTCTCGCACCTCCAGGGTGTGATCTTCCCTGAGTTCCGCAGGTCGACCCACGTCATCCCAGCTCACACCCCACCGGACGACTGCCCGATCTTCATGGTCATGGACCCGCACGACCGTCGCCCGAGCTACATGATCTGGTGCTACGTCGACCCGCGCGGTCGGATCGTGGTGTTCGATGAATGGCCGAATGAGGCGTTCGAGCACATGAAGACTTCGCGTCTCTCGATTCGCGACAACGCGAAGATCATCTGGGACAAAGAGGCGCGTCTTCGGAACAACCCGCACGAGCGCCTGATCGATCCGAACTTCGGTCGGACCCCAAGCCACCTCTCTGGGACCACGCTGATCGAGGAATACACCGAGTTCGACCTCGACTTCTTTGGCGACATCAATAACGACATCGCGCTCGGTCACACTAGGATTCACGAGGCTTTGGCCTGCGATGGACGAGATCCCATGCTCATGGTCACGGAGAACTGCCGGAATATGGTCTGGGCCTTCGAGGCATACTCGTGGAAGATGGTGGACCTGGAGCGGACGACCTCGAGGGAGCGCCCCAGTGACATCGGGAAGGACCAAATGGATGTCCTTCGCTACCTGTTCGACTACCGCCCGACGTACGACATGGGCAACGAGATGTTGAACGAGACCGACAACTTCACCCCGGAAGACTACGGAGAAGGCTATGGATAAGGTCGATCCAGAAGTTGCGCCGAACGCATCGGTCAAGGACGAGGTCATTGACCAGATCGTCAAGGACGGCGAGCGCGCACTCAATGACCGACGCGACTGGGAGCGCAAGGCCCGGGAGTGGTACTCGCGCCGCTACGGGATCCGCTCTCCGAAGAACTTCCCGTGGAAGGGCGCGTCCAACCTCAACATTCCGCTCACCGACAAGATCATGCGCCGGATCAAGCCGACGTTTCAGAACGCTGTCTTCTCCGTCAACCCGATCGCGACGATCGAACCGCTCGGCGAAATGCCGAAGACGACAGCGACGTCGATCGAACGCGGGTACGACTGGCTGGTTCGCTACCGAATGGAGCGGTCACGTCAGGAGATGGGCTACGTCGATGACGCCATGCTCACCTACGGTTTCAGCCTGCTGAAGACGGTGTGGGAGTACGAGGCCGAGAGGGCGACTCGCTCCGTTCGTGTCGACTGGCTGACGCCGGAAGAGGAAGCGGAGCGTGACATCGTTCCGCCCGCGACCGTGGCGCGCGACATTGCTCGACGGTTCGCGCTCGACGAGGTTGACGACATCGAGCTGATCGAGGAACTCACGAGGTCGTTCTTCGCGGGCGAGGAAGAACTCACGATCACCCTCACCACCGAGGTCTACGACGCGCCTCGCTGGCACTACGCATCGCCAATGGATGTGATCGTCCCGTGGGACTCCTCCCTCAACATTGACGATTTCCCGTGGATAATTCACCGGATGTACCTGACCCCATCGCAGTTGGAGCAGCGGATCCACTCGGGCCGCTACGACGGATCGAAGCTCCCCGCTGGCGCGGAACTCATGGGACGCGAGACTCCCGCCACCGCCGAACTCGATCAGCGGCAGCAGTGGCGTGAGGGTGTGCAGGGCTCGGAGCAGAACGCCGAGTCGCAGATCGTCATGTGGGAGATCTACTTCCGCCATGACGCGGACGGTGACGGCGTCTCGGAGCGGTACGTCGCGACGGTCCACAAGGCGTCGAACACCGTGGTCCGTGTCATCCCGTTCCCGTACGAGCACCGCGAGTGGCCGTTTACCCGTTTCGACTTCGAGTCGAACGAGCCTCGCTGGTACGCCACCCGGGGGATCCCGGAAATGATTCACGACCTCCAGGTCGAGATCAACTCGCAGCACAACGCCAAGACCGACAACATGGCGATCGGCAACTCGAAGGCGTTCGTCTACCGCAAGGGCTCGATTCGGAACGCGGGCAACTGGAAGTTCCGCCCCGGTGCCATGTTCCCGGTAGCTCGAGGGCCAGACGACGTCAGGGAGATCCCCCACCAATCGATGGACTTCTCGTTCAACGCGGAGGAAGAGAACCTGCGCGCGTGGGCGGAGGAGTACATTGGGACGCCCGACTTCGGGATCTCGAACATCAACCAGCGGGTCGAGCGCCGTACCGCGACCGAGGTGCAGCAGATCCAGCAGTCGACTGGTGCGGTCGCAGAGCTGACGCTCCGCCGGTACCAAGAGTCGATGCGCCGGGTCCACCGGCAGACCCTCTTCCTCTGGGCGCAGTACGGCGACCCAACTGTTCTGGTCCGTGTCGCTGGCGGCGAGCCGATCACGTTCATTCGATACGACATCTATCGAGACTTCGACTTGGTCCCGACTGGTGACACCAACAACCTCACTCCGCAGGCGCGGCTTGCGCGAGCGACGGCGCTGACCAACTTGGCGGAGAGCCAGGTCTTTGGTCCGTACGTCCGTCCATTCGAGATCGCCCGCGAAGTCGTGGAAAACCTGGACTTTCGCAACGCGGAGAGGTATCTCATCGAACCGGGCATTGAGCGTACCGACGCCGCAGATCAACAGATCGACGAGATCGCAGCGATGCGGATCTACCTCCAGCCGGAGCCGGTCGACCAGCGCGACAACCACCAGGAACACTTGCAGGTTCTCCAGGCTGCGCTCACGAACATGACTGGCGATGATCCTGCGGCGGCTGCGTTGACTGCTCACTTCGCGATCCATGCGAGCTTTGTTGGGGAACAAGGCCCGCTGAACCAGATGCTCGACGCGGGTTTGCAGGTACAGCAAGTGGGGACGAAGATAGTGGCGCGGTTGCCAGCGGAGCCACAAGGCCAACCGCAACAGGCGCAACAGGCGCAACAGCCACAAGATCAGGGGCAGGGGCAGCCAGTGCCCCAGTAAGGGGGCTGAGTGGTACTTCTCAAAGAGACACCCATGATGGCGAACAGCCACGCATGGATGATCGCAGACGCGGTTCCCGACAAGGGGACCTTGGTCGAGTTCGGTGGCGGTTCTTCGACCTTCTTTTGGTTGGAGAACACGCCAGCCGCAGAGTTGTACGTCATCGAGCACAACTCGGAATACTACAGGGCGATCTCTGAACGGGCGTCGGACCTATGGATGGAACGCTTGTTCCTTTTCCATATTCCGATCAGCGGGCAGAAGGGACGATTTCACGAGGATTCTCGCGGCGCGAGTGAGTACGCAAGCGGGGGGGATGGTGTCGTACCTTTAGACCAAGCGGACGTGATCCTGATTGACGGTCACGTCCGCTGCCTGTGCCTCGCCTACTCCGCCATGCGGGCGAAGAAGGGCGCGGTCATGTTCCTTCACGACTCAGAAGACCCGGTCTACGCATGGGCGAAGAAGTTCATGCACGGGCACCCTGACTGGCGGCCCGTCAGCACCAACGTGATCCCTCCCCCCGAGGACGATTTCCGAAACGTCGAAATGGCGTACTGGGAACGCATCAACTGATGGCGTGGGAGAGTGAGGATCCGGCGACGGGGAAGATCCTTCCCGTCCGACCGTTGACCCGAAACGACAACTTCCCCGACCACGCCTTCGACGGCCCCGGTTGGCCCTCCCTCGAGAAGTCGCTCGCGATCCACGGCTCTCTCGGCTCGTGCGTGGTGGTGACGCCGTACACCCCGCGCCACAAGCGTTACCTCGATCGCTCCATGTCCTGTCTGGAGAATGCGAAGGCGTACAGCAGCGGCCCGTTCGACGAGATCACCCAAGTGTTCTACGAGGACAAGGATCTCAAAGGGCCGGGCTACGCGCGCAACCAGATTATTGGTGGCCCGCTGAAGCCCGACTGGTACTTCTTCGTGGATGCCGACGACATGATCAAGCGACACACCTTCGAGGCCATGAACTGGTTGTTGGATCGCGACGGCGAGGTCACCGACATCGTGTGGGGTCAGATCGAGCACCGCGGTACGCGCATGGGTGAGGTGATGATGCTCGGGAATGCCGGTGCCTACGAGCCCTTCGGGTGGAACCGGTTCCTTGCTCGCGGGCACGACCGTGGTGGCGGGATCAACTGCGGGTTCTTCGCTCGCGGTGATCTGATTCGCCGGTACCAGTGGTTCGAGGGTCAGTTCACGCTAGAGGACATTGAATACTTCACAACTATCATGTCGGAGGGCACGTTTCTCCGGTTGCCGTTCCCGTTGGTGACGGTCGACAGCATGTCGGCGAGCACGCGGGACACGCGCAAGACGAAGAAGGGTCTCAACCGGAAGAAGAACACGCTCTTCGATGCGATCCGTGCGTTCTGGCGTCGGAACGGTCGTCGCCCGCTCCACGAGGAGGTGCGCGAGATCCGCAACACAGTCGCTCTTTCAGGGGAGGGGATGGTGGACTTCTATGGCCGGGGGTGAGATCAAGCGCAGGCTCGCAGATTCGCGACACCGGCTCAAAACGGAGCTGGAGGAGTTCGGCTTCCAGGACGTACTCCTACGCAGAGTGGCTTCAATGGCCGAATCTGGCGATCTGGCGATCCTGGAGTTGGTGCTCATGAAGCGGAGCCGAGACGTCGGGAACGTGCTTCTGAGCCCGATCCCGGGCCAGGAGGTCGATGTCTGCCGAGGTCAGCTCCTCGCGCTCCGTGAACTCTGGCTCGATTTTTTGCTTTTGGACTCAGATGACGAGCAGGAGCGGGAATACGACCGTAGCCACAACATCTTCGAGCACCTCGACGACGACGAAGAGGAACAGGGCCCCAGGTTTGAGATTGGCTCTTGACACCCACCTCGTGCCAATCGACCCTTACATGACAATCAGAACAGGAGGGGCGTAAATGTCCAACCCCCAGGACAACCCGGGCGTAGCCGCCAGCCAGCCGAGCGGCGAGGGTCCCCCGGCCCAAGGATCAGAGGCGAGCCCGGCTGCGAAACCTTTTGGAGCACCCAATGCCTCGGGTGGCGGAAACGAAGGTTTTGTCCCCCGAGGTCTGGTCGACAGGCTCTCGGAAAAGCTGGAAAGGAGGGAGGCGAGGATCGCAGAGCTTGAGGCTTTGCATTCATCCTCCCCCGCTGCGAGAGCAGAGGCGCAGCCGCAGTCAGCCAGCGTGCATTCGGATCAGATCGATTTGCTGAACCAGGAGATCTCGAACTACCTCGAGACTGACCCCGGGAAAGCGGTCCCTCTGCTTCGGAAGGTGGCGAAGCTGGAAGCGGAGGCTGCCTCTTCGAGTCTCCTTGAGGGCTTCCTCAAGGATCAGCAGTCGCAGGCAACCAAAGACCAGTACCAGCGTGGTATGGAGCAGTCGTGGGCCCGCGCCATGACCGAGTTCCCCGAGCTGTCTGATCAGAACTCCGAGTTCTATCAGGAGGCCGGTGGTATGTGGTCCCGCGATCAGTTCCTCCAGGCGGATCCTGAAGGGATGCTGAAAGCCGCTCGTCTCGCTGATCGTGAACGACAGGCTCGCGGTGGGAGACGCCCGCCGACGCTTGAAGGTGGCGGGACCGCTCCTGTACCGACCGGCGGCCAGAAGACTGTCGACGAGCGTTACAGCGACGTGCGGAAGAACTTGCAGATCTACGGGGACAAGAAGGGATTGGAGGACTTCATCGAGGGGAACTTCAACGACCTTCTGCACAAGGATGCAAACCGACGCCCCGAGTAGTGATCTTCAGTCTCGCTCATGGCTACCCTAGCTAGTTCATTCCGTACCGATCAGATGATCGGCTTGACGGTACGAGAAGATCTTCTCGACGTCATCACCGACATCTCCCCCAAGGACACCCCGTTCTTGTCCATGCTTCCGCGGACGACCGCGACCAGCGTGAAGCATGAATGGCTCGAGGACTCGCTTCAAGCGGTCGCGACTGGCGGCCAGGTCGAAGGTAACGAGTTCGCTGCCGGGACAATGACGACCCCCACTCGTCACGTCAACTACACCCAAATCCTCCGCCGTGACTTCGCGATCACCGGCTCGAACGAGGCTGCCCTCCACGCTGGCATGGCCAGTCAGGTCGGCTACCAGGGTCGCAAGGCCATGGAAGAGCTGGCGCGCGATACCGAAGCGACCCTGATTCAGTCGGTCCAGGATCCGGGCACCACTCCGCTCGGTGACGACGGCGACATCCGTACCATGGACGGGCTCTCCGCATGGGCGGGCAACGTCTCCGCGGTAGCCCTCGGTGAAACTGATTCGATCGTCGAATCGGAGATCAACGAGGTGCTCGAACTCATCTGGGACGATGGCGTCATGGCCGACACGGTCTTGGCTTCTTCGTTCTTGAAGAAAGAGTTCTCCGGGTTCACGTCGGTCACTCGGATTCACCACGATGGCGGAGTGAACGATCCCCGCGCGATCGTCCGCAACGTGGAGTTGTACGAGTCCGACTTCGGCTCCGTCAACGTCTTCCTTGAGCGTTACCTCAGTGCGAACGACATGGGTTACGCCTTCAACAAAAACTACCTGCGCCTCGCAGTCCTTCGTCCGACTCGGATGGAGCGGCTCGCGAAGACAGGTGACGCTGAGAAGATCATGGTGCTCCATGAGTTGACGCTCGAAGTGTTGGCTCCAGACGCCGTGGGGATTTACCTCGGAACCTAATGGCCGAGTTGGTTTCTAGTGGTGGGGCGGGAGCCAAGGTTGCTCCCGCCCACATCATTATCTCCAAGGGTGACGGTGCGAAGACGACTCTGGACAAGATCTTCAAGGTCTGGGCCAAGCGTTACCCGGCTGAACTTCGCGAGTACATCTCAGAGGTCAAGTTCAAGCGCGAGACATTGCGCAACGGCACCGGCATGGCGACGACCGGCGACTACGCCGCGCATGGCATCGTGCCTGTTCGTATGCAGATCGCGCTCGACAAACTGATCCCAGGATTCTGGGCCAACGGTGGCATGGACCTCTGGCACGACCTTTTCCCCGATTTCAAAATCCGAACTGAGAAGCTGGGGTACCGATAATGGCAGTCACCGCTGAGTGGCAGGAGTGGACGACACTCGCTCAAGCCGAGACCGCAGGGGTCGAGATCACCAACACGAACTGGGGCTCGACGAACGCCGTCGACCTCGTCGCGTTGTCGTTCCCGATCGCTCAGGGGGCTCGTTCGTTCTACAAACAGCAGGGCCTGTACGTCACGGCGATCTCTGCGTCGGAGACGGTGCAGAACCCGACCGTCTACCGATCGTCGGGAGCGCCGACTTCGGGCGACTTCCTCTACTTCGCTGACCAGGGAGACACGAGTTCGGTTGCGCCAACGATCTCTTCGATCGGTACGACTGAGCTGTCGGCTCTTGCTGGCACGCCCTCGGTCATCTCTCCGGGCAACCTGACGATCTCGACCGCGCTGAATGCGTTCGACTTCTTCCAGACGCAGATCCTTGTGGATGCTGCGACGACCACGGGCGGGTCGGGGATCACCTTGACCCTCGAGTACGAGGTGGTTGCGTGAGTGTCAGGACGGAGACCAAGGGCCACTACCAGTGGGAGGCTGTCCTCCACAGTGGTGCCGTTGTTGATGGCGGTGTGGCTCCGCAGAGCTACGCGCGGTCTCTCGGTCCTGTCCGTATGTTGATGGTGAAGGGGCATGGCTTGACGGTGAAGCATGGGATCCCGATCCCGGTCGGTGCTGAACCGTGCGTCATGCTCATTCATGGGATGAGTGTGTCCCAGGGCGAGGGCGATTCGCTCTACGAAATGGGCATGAAGTACGCCTTCGGTTGGGAGAACGAGAAGGAGCGCCAACTGTGGCGCTTCGGTGGTCCGAAGATCGAGTTCCAACGTCGGGAGAAGTGAGCCATGGCCGTGACGCTGGTGCAAGACGGAGCGACGGCGATCCCCGGCAAGTCGTCGAGCGTCACTGTGGTCCTGGGCGGGACCCCGACCTCGGGGAACCTTCTGGTGGCGCTTCCAAGCACGACCAATGACAACACGGTCCCGACCTCTGCGATCCAGGGGTCGGGGAAGAACTACACACTCCTTGTTGACAAGACCTGGAACACGAACGAACGCTGTTGGGTCTACGCCCGGATCGCTGACGGTACCGAGAGCGCGACTGCCACGTTCACCTGGGCCGCCGGTTTGGGCGGCGTGCTCTACGTCGCGGAGTTTTCACCTAATGCCACATGGGAGACGATTGGGTCCGTCTTGGGCACTACTGCCACGACTGACACCGGCAGCGGAAGCCCCTCGGTTGGCGCGGTCGGGGCAACTGCGGCGTCTACTTTGCATGTGGCTATCCTGACCACGACCGGCGCGACGGCCCACACTTCGCCGACTAACTCATACACGAATAGGCACTCGACCTCCTCGAATGGCGGAGAGATCCTCTCCTCGCATCTCTATAAGGTCTACACGGCCCCGTCGACAAGTGAGGGCGTAGCGGTCACGGCTGGTAACGCTCCGAACGGTGCGATACACGCAGAGTTCCTTGAAGCCGCCAGCTCGGTACCGGGCGGCGCAGCGATTCACCACTACAAACAGATGCGGAGTCGCTGATGGCGATGCACCTCAAGCAATCGACCGCGAGCCAGTCGGTTCTGATCGGCCCGTTCCTCGACGACACCGATTTCGTATCGGAAGAGGTTTCGCTCACGATCTCAAACACTGACATCCGTCTCTCGAAGAATGGCGCGAATCTCGCCGCGAAGAACTCGGGCGGCGGCACCCACGATGAGAGCGGGTGGTACCAGATCACCTTGGACGCGACGGACACCGACACGGTGGGCCGACTCCAGCTCTTCGTTCACGAGACCGGAGCCCTTCCGGTCTTCGCGGAGTTCGAGGTGTTGGAGGAAGCTGTCTACAACCACATCTACGCAAGCGCGGCTGCCCTGAACATCGATGTCAACGATGTGCAGGGAGACGTGCAGGGCAACGTGGACGGGTCCGTCGCCTCAGTGACCGGCGCGGTGGGCTCCGTCACCGGCAACGTCGGCGGCAACGTCGTCGGGTCCGTGGCCTCCGTCACCGCTCGCGTCACTGCCGACGTGGATCAGGTCGACGGCGTGGCACTCGCCTCCCACACAGCCGGGTACGTTCCGGCGGAGACCGTGGCCGATCTTGGCAGCTACATTGAGCTGACGGTCGACGACTCAGGGTTCACTCCGACGACGACGCAGTTTGAGATCCTTGAGGCGAGCCCGTTCGCGATCGACGACGTGATCATCGGCAAGCGGCTCTGGTTCTCCGACAGCGGCGACACGCTGTACGGGGCGGGTACGTTCATCCTGGATTGGGACAACACGAATAAGCGAGTCACGGTACGGATTCTCCCACAGGCCCCGAGCGACGGGGACATCATCAGGATTGAAGTGTGACCTTTGGCCCTTGAGACACCGCGAGAACTAGGGCTTGAGCCCCTTCACTCCTCGTGGTGGTGGAGGGCGAGGCGTCCGTTGGCTTCGGTGAGCATGTTCACGGAGCAGGGAGCATCGCGTCAGCAGATAGGGATCTCGGCAGCGGTGCCGGTTCGGTTCCTCCATGACCTATGGGTCGTGGTGTCAGCCGACGCTTCTGACGTTGCTATTGCGCAGAGCTTCGAGGTCCAGGCGAACTTGTTCTTCCAGGTCAACGCGAGGCACTCGGTATCTGGCGGCATCGATGTACCGCCGACCGAGCAGGACGTCGGGTGGTCGGACATCAATGTCGGGCTGCGGGCTGGCGCTACCGTCAGTGTCGGGCCCGACTTCGAGCTGGACTACTCCGAGCCGGTGAAGGAGGCGCGCTCGCTCTACGACGACGAGGGCGTGCTCGACTTCGTGCGCTTGAAGCTCGTCCTGAACACCAACGGGGCTTGGACTGGGAAAGTTGTGGTGAATGCTCACCTCTGGGGGAACGAGCAGGCGCACAACCTCTACCCCGAGATTCCGCAGTCCGAGAAGAGAAGCCATCTCGCCGACGCCAGCACCGGGGAGGCTTTGTAGTGCCGACCCCGACGACTGACCTGATCTGCATGTCCACCGAGGGGTCAACCCTCAGTTCTGCTTGTATCGGATCGATCATCGAGTTCGGGTACTTCTGGTACCCGACAGGTAGCTCCGAGACGATCTCCTACCTCGGTCGGACCTGGGAGATGTTCTTCTACTGGGACGGGACTGGAGGCAGCGCAGAGAGGGTGCTTCGAGAGACGATCCACAACAACGTACTCCACTTCGAGATCGCCTACCAGGACACCGGGCACGCTTCGGGTTCGAGCATCTGGACGATCAAGTCGAAAACGATTTTCCAGCCTCATGTCTTCGTCTTTCAGGAGCCATTGATCCCGCACGAGTGGTACCGAATCGTGCTCCGAACGCTTGTCGGTAGTGGGGATACCCTCATCGCCCCTGACTTCACTAGTGCCAACAACAGGATGTTGATCCAGATCGGGAGGATGGGCGTGACGGCTAATGGCGGTGCCTCCGCTGGTGCCGACACGTTCCCGTACGGACTATCCGCGAACGGTGGGTTTGGTCAGGCTTTCGGCCTCCCGTCGTTCCTGCCATACGTCCTCGCGATCCGGTGCTTTGGTGCTGATCAGAGCAACCGGCCAGTTCGCATCTCATGGGGTGGCAGGATGTTCAATGACCAGGGTACCGAGACGGACGTGAACCCCGTCTTCTCGGATATCTGGCAGGGTGGGTACTGCGAGGAGCGCCTCTGGTCTGGTGTCCTGTCCGACACGGAGGTTCTCGCTGGCTCTACGTTCGTGAACCCATCTTCAACCCTGACGAACTTGCGGCTCAACGATGTGATTGGCGACATCCCGAGCTACGTTTCGACGGGCACCTCATTGATCGCTGGTCAGATCGGCTTCAGTTTCGGCGGCTCGATCAACACCGCTGGGAATGGCGATGTGGCTTTCATTAACCACGTCGACCCTGGAATCAATGTGGCTTCGGAGAACCCGACAGGGTACCCGGCTCACCCGTTCAAGACGGTGTCGATCAAACCGATCGTAGTTAGCAACAGCGGGTACGACGTCCTCTATGAAGCGACCCCTATCGAGGAGGTCGGTGCGTACAAGGTCGTCAAGGTGGTGCCGATCGAGCCGCCGGGGATCTACAAGGTCAACGTCCCCGGTGAGATCACGCCGAACCCTGTCGGCGCATACAAGGTACTCGAGGAGGCGACCCCCATCGAAGAGGTGGGCTCGTACATGGTCCTGGATGACGCCACTCCGATCGAGAATGACGGTGCCTACAACATCCTCCTCGAAGCCGGAGTGATCACGCCCGCCCCGCAGGGTGAGTACGACGTGGTGGTGAACGCCGATGAGGAACTGCGAGAGGGAGTCTACCGGGTGATCTCGCCCGCCACTCCGGTCGAGGAGGACGGCGACTACAAGGTCCTCATCGAGAATGAGATCGAGGACGTGGGTGCGTACCGGGTCATTTACAGCGGCACGACCCTCACGAGCGGGACCAGCGAATACTTCGTCATCCAGTCCACGGCGACGATCCCGAATGTCGGGGCTTACGAGATCGCTGCGGAGATATTCCAGATCAACAGACAGGGCGCGTACGCGATCGACGGCGTAGAATCACCGAAGATCGAGAAGAGTGGCAGATACGCCGTGCAGGTGGACGCCGCTGGCCTCGCTGACAAGGCTCTCAAGACCCTCGGGTGGGAGCGCATGAACCGTTTGTCGGGTAGACCGTAGGAGGTCGACGTGAAGAACTTTGAAGAACTCGTGGACGAGACGGCCCGAGCCATCCAAAGGACCGATGCGACCTTTCGCCCGATCCTTGAGGACGCCATCCGCCGTCGTTACCGGCAGGTCTTGCGGGTGATTGGCTGGGTCGAGAAGACGTCGCGCATGAGCATCGTCACGACGGCTTCGACCAGCCTAATCGCAGTCCCTGAGATCGCGAGGGATATCGTCTCGGTCTACAACGCGACGACGAACGAGAAGGTTGAGCCCCGTGGGGTCGAGCAGCTCGACCGGGACTACGACGATAACGTGAGCAGCGCGACAACGGGCCACGTCTACTCGCGCGAGAGGGTCTCGCCGTGGAACGGTGTCTCGTTCGGCACCGCGAACAACTTCTTCGGTGTGTTCTCCACCGCCGCAGGCGACTCGCTGGCGGTCAAGGTGAAGCTCCTCAACGATGAAGGCCATGTGTTCGAGGCGACGGGCACCGTCAATGGAGCAACGCTCACCACGATCACGACGCTGCCGGTGGCGTCTTTGATTCAGGACGTCATCTCGTTCACGAAGATCGGCGACTCAGCAGGCACGATCAAGTTGGCGCACGGGACAACAGGCAATGTCGTCTCTTCGATCGGTCCTCTCAGTAGGACTGCGCGTTACACATGGTTGCGGCTCTCTTCTGCTGCCGCGCTCGGCACTACTTTCCAGATCCGGTACCGGAAGGGGATGCAGGACATCGACTCCCCCATTGAGGTTCCGCAGGTCGACTGCGGTGACATCCTCGTGGTTGGCGCGCTCGCTGACGGGCTCCGCAGCATGAATGCAAGCCAGCGATCCTTGATCGAAGAGGGTCGGTTCGGCCAGATGCTCGACGACTTCATGAACGAGTACGAACTCGAAGGTGAAGAGTACCGCCAGGCGAGTGGGTCGGTGGACGAGTACAGGGTGATGTAATGGGGATTGACTTCCGACTCATTCCACAACTGCGAGAGCAACCGGACGTCCCCCTTCTGTCGAAGGACGTTCGATCGTTCCGTATGGGTGTGAACAACAAGAGTCACCCGATCGCTCTCGCGGATACCGAGGCGGTGCAGATCGTGAACTTCCTGCTGAAGCAGGGGGCTATGGCGGAGCGTCGTTCCGGTACGACCAACGTCATGAACGCGGTTGAGCCGATCGCTGGTGAGAGCTACGGCCTTGGGTACTGGAACCCGCCCGACTCACCACCGATTCGGAAGCTCTTCTCTGCCACGGCGGAGGGCTTCTGGTCATGGGATGGGTCGGGGACCTGGACTCGGCTGACGGGTGGTGCGCCTGTCGGTACGGAACCGGTGATCCTGGTGCAGGCGACACGCACCGACCCGACGTTCGAGAACGTGTCGTACATCATCCAGAAAGACAGCGACCAAGTCCTCGAGTGGAAGGGCGGGGCTGCGGTCACCACCGTCAGCGGTGGTGCGTCGGGCAGCCTGTCGTCGATCCCAAGCTGCAAGGACGGGCTCTCTTGGCTCGGTCGTTTGTGGGTAGCGGAGGACAAGGAGTTCAACGGCTACATCCGCTACTCAGAGTTCGGGAAGCCGACGAACTTCGATCTCGGGTTCGGTTTCTTGATCAGTCCCGAGGACGAACTCGTTCGCATGGTCCAGTGGTTCAACGCTGGGATCTTGTGCTTCTTCCGCAATTCGATCTGGGTCCTCGGGATTGACCAGGCGAACTTCGGGATCGAGTTCTTCGACAACACGCAGATCGAGACGTTGAACTACGACATTGGGTGCGTTGCTCGCAATGCTGTGGCGCAGGCGGGGCAGGACTTCTTCTTCCTCTCTCGTTTTGGTGTTCACCGGTTGTCGAAGACGACGCAGGACATGGCGATCGGACTGTCGGTTCCGATCTCCGACAAGATCGAGACGATCATCGACCGGATCAACTGGCCGTACGCCGACAAGGCGTCAGCGGTTGTGTGGGACAACTTCTACATGCTGGCGGTCCCGATCGACTCGAGCCAAGTGAACAACATCGTACTGGTCTACGACTTGAGAGACGGTGCATGGACCACGATCGAGGGTTGGAATCCGGCAGACTGGCAGCTCGCACATTTCGACTTCGACGAAGACAAGCTCTACTTCGCAACCTCGAGTGTCACAGGCGAAGGCAAGGTCTACGAGGCGTTGGACGAGGTCACCGGAACAGACGACGGTGTCGACGTCACGGCGACTATCGACACGCCTCGGTATGACTTCGGCACGACGTCGCAGCGGAAGCAGTTCCGTTGGATTGACGTGTTCACAGACGGGAGCATCGGCGGTGATTTGACCGTGTACGTTGCGACTGAGAACAACGTCTTCCAGTCGCTCGGGACGATCACGATCAGCCCGAGCGTACCGGTGTTGCCGCAGATCTTGCCGTTCAATCTGGCTGACACGAACTTGCAGCGTGACCGCTTCTACCTCGACGGGCTTGGTCACCCGACAGACATCCAGTTCCGATTCGAGTCGATCGGTGACGACCTGATCCGAATCCTCTACTTCACGATCGATGCTCACGGGAGCGAAACGGAGTACAGCTAATGCCATTCCTAGTGCCAGGGTTCACCTACGTCACGGGCAGTCAGGTAACGGCGGCCAACCTGACAGCCTTGGTCGAGGACGCTACCCCCCAAGACTTCAACCGCAACCACTTCGATGCGAACACGCGGGTGCTCACGTCGGGTCCGAGTGAGACGCCGAGTCCGCTTGTTGGCGAGCTGTACTACAGCTCTGCGAACCAGAGCTTGGCGACCTACAACAGCACCCGGTTCTTGCGGATCCACCCGTTCCAGGAGTTCGAGTTCACGGCGACGTCGACCATGGTGGTCGGTGAGGTCGTGGTGCAGGACACGGCGGCGGACCTGTCGGTGAAGACCGAGGCGCTCGCGAACAACCCGCTGGTGATCGGCGTCTGCGGTGAGGCGGTGACGTCCGCCCCAGTGGTTACGCGGATCGCAACGGCGGGCGTGGTGGACGTCGCGTGTGACACGGTAGCGGTGTCGGTCGGTGACTATCTCGGGACTTCGGGGGTCACTGCCGGTCAGGCGACCAGCGTAGGTGCGAGCCCTACGGTGGGGATCTTCGGTCGTGCGTTGGAGGCGAAGGCGTCGGGTGGTGCGGGCACGTTGGTCTCGTGCAGCATGACGACGATCGGCACGGCTGACGTGAAGTCGTACCTCCAGTCGACGGCGTCGTTCGCGACCTCGAGCATGTCGAGCGTCTCGACGTTGGGCTCGACTTGGTACGACGTACCCCAGACAGCGAGGGGTGCGGTTGCGCCGACGACAGACGGCACCGACGCCATGGAGTTGGACTTCACCACGACGGTGACGAACGCCCTTGTCTTCCTCCATGTTCAAGACCTCGGCATCGAGTCAACGAATGCGACAGCACCGTCGAACAACAACGGGATCGATGGGATCCGCATCAACCTTGACGACGGAACGATCGTCGCGAGCTGGGGCACAGCGGGGACGACCTTCCCCCCGGAGACCAGTGGTACTCAAGAGGTGTTCGGCCCGGTGGTGTGGAGTTACGACGGAACTAGCCAGGACTTGGCGATGCGTGATTTTGTGATCCCTTACGTCGTCGCGACTGCTGGCGCTCATAACTTCCGAGTCCAGTTCCACACCCAGTCGGACACGACGAACAGGATCCACGCAAAGAACTTCGGCGCGACAACCTTGGCTGCCTACGAGCAGTACGTCTAGGAGGGCACAATGACACTCGACTTCTCACAGGGGCAGAACGCAACGACGTCTGGTCAAGCTGCCGTGTCTGGTGCGGCACAAGGCGCGTCGGCGGGAGCAGTCGCTGGCCCGTGGGGTGCCGTGATTGGTGCCGTCATTGGTGGTGTTGCTGGAGCAGCGTTCGGTCGTGGCAAAACGACAGGGTTCGGGAAGGCGCTTGATCGCAGCCTTGACGCGAACACGCGCTCGTTGCAGCGTGGTGCGGAGAACTTCCGTAACGTGTTCCCTGACTTCATCAGTTCGTTCCGTCAACACTCGCCCGTGTTCGGTGCCCTCGAGGCCCGGGCTCTCGGCGACCTCAATGACACACAACGTACGGCCCGGTTGGAGAACGCATTCCAAACGAGGCTCGCGCAGCAGCAATCCACTCGTGGCACATTCCGTTCACCGAGTGCCGCGTTGCAGTCGAGCTTCGCGGGTCTTCAGTTCCAGGAGCAGATACGGCAGCAGTCGTTCCAGAATGCGATGGGATTCCAGACGCAGCTCGGTCAGCCGTTGGCGACGGGCTTCTTCCAGGCGGGCCTTCCGAACATCCAAGGGGACATCGGATTCCAGCAGCACGCTCTTGAGGTGGGCCAAGCGCAGGCGCGTAACCAGTCGATCGCGAACGGTTTGTCTCAAGGGTTCAACGCCGGTTTGAACTTCCCCACTGGTGGCAACTCTGGTCAGCAGGTAACCAATGCCAATGGGTCTATCACTCTGCCGAGTGGTGGCACCCTCACCATGGGCTAAGGAGCCAACATGGTCGACTTCACCTCCGGCTCACTCTTTCAGCCGATCCAGTTCGACTTCACGTCGGGGATCAAGTTCCTGCAAGAGCAGCAGAAGATCAACATCGAGCGCGAGCGGCTGGAGCTACAGAAGCAGCAGGAAGAGTTCGACCAGGGTGTCGAGCGTCAGGGGCGCGCAGGCAAAAATAGGCTGATCGCCGCCGAGGCGTTCAGGGCCGAAGAGGCTGGCAAGCAGTCGGCGTCGCAGAGGCGCACCGAAGAGCAGGCGTTCGAGATCAATGCTCGCATGAACTCTGCGTTGGAGGGCGTGACTGGCTTCGTCCAGGAGAAGGGCAACGACCTCGACGCCCTCGAGGGTGCGTTCGAGAGCATCGATGCGGTGACGCCGAAGATCGTCAACGGTTCCTTGAAGGGTACCGGCACGTCGTTCCGCAAGGGCGCGAACGTCAACTCTGAGGTGGCGAAGGTGTTCTCCCGACCGTTCGTCGATCATCTCCAGCTAGGGCTCTCTGAGGGCGACCTAAACATCGCTGCGATTGGTGTCAATCAGAGGAAGTCTCCGTTCAAGTCCCTGTTCACGCCGACCATGAACAAAGCGTCTGAGCGCGTGGTCAGCAGCGCGATCACCGGGGTCAACAAGGCCACGGGTTTCATCTCCGATCGGATTCCGACTGTCGAAGAGCTGCACGCGCAGAACCCTGCGGAGGCGATCTCCGTACTCAGCAGCATGCGCTCTGAGCTTGCGAACCAGACGGAGAGCTTGGCTCACCCGGCGTTCGCCTCCTCCCTGGACGAAGCGCGCGGCGCGCTCGACAACATCAACGAGGCGCTCAAGCAGGTCGATCAGCTTGAGGCTCAGATCCGTGCGGGCGACGGGGTGTTGGCTGACCCGGGCAAGGCTGCCGTGACTGGCAATGAGATCGCGGGAGTGAACAAGCGTCTTGACTCCTCGATCGCCCTCTACCGTGGGTCGTCGACTCCTGATCAGAACCTCGACCTCGCTGTCGGTACCATCGTGAACTCGGATATCTGGCCGACCGCTGCTGTTGGTGTCTTCACCGACGCGACCGAGTCCACTGACCCGGTGTCCCAGGTGAAGGCTTCGATGTTCCTCGACCGGTTGAAAGGTCAGCTCGGTCGGAACGCTGACTCGGAGATGTACGATTCGATCTCTGCTGCTGGCAAGAACAAGGGCGTCGGCTTGAAAGAGTCGCTGCTCCGTATCTCGGCTGCACGTCGGACGTACTTCGAGCCGACCAACGTGGGCTTCTCGACTGAGAATGAGATCCTCAATGAGTTGAACCGGTCGGCTGCTGAGATCGGCCCTTCCGGTGGGCCGGCCACGGAGCGGTTGTCGATCGCGCAGCAGGCGTGGAAGGACTACACGCAAACGATCGTCGACCGTGTCGATCAATCGTTCTCGAACCAGGGCGCTGTCTCTTCCTTGGCTCTCAGCGAGGAGTCGGGCAAGCAGCTCAAGGCTTCGTCGGTCGAGGGGCAGACGACAGAGGATTCCCGCATCGCGCGGACGCGGTCACTCGCCTCTCAAGAGATTGGCGAGAACGAGAAGCGGTTCTTCACCTCGGTGGACGTGAACCAACTCGCTGACTTCTACGACGTCGACAGCCCGAGCGACCTACCGACTCAGTTCTACGATGACTACTGGCTCGAACTCACGACGAACGCGAACCTCGAGAGCACCTCGCTTGAGGCACAGCGCCCGGCTGCGAGTGCGAACCAGCGCAAGAACTGGTCGAAGCCGTGGGTCATTGGCGACGTCGAGAACAAGGCGGTGAACGACCACCCCGTCAAGTTCGCCCGTGCTCAGTGGGGTGACCAGATGTCAGAGGATCTTGCCGCTGACGTCTTCTACTACCAACTGCTCCCCGAGCTGGCGAAGTCAGGCGGCGAGGTGCTCGAACTTGATCAGCTCTCCATCGAGAAGCGTGTCGGCTTCAACAACAACGGCGAGGTGTTCGAGGCGTACAACGTCAGCGAACGTTCCAACGGAAACCTTCTCGTCGAGGGGTACGTCCCAGACTACACGCCTACGGGACTGCGTGATGTGGTGAACACGGCGACGAGGTTCGCGCTTGCGGTGCGCAAGGTCTCTGTCGACTTGACGACGAGTGAGTCGCCGCTTGACTTCAGCCTTCGCCGTCGCCCGCCGATCAGGAAGCTGACGAGCGGCGAGATCGACACGATCATGTCTGACCCTGAGCTTCTCGAACGGTTCGCTGGAACTTCGATCCCGCCGACTGGTAGGGGTGTCGGGATTGACTCGGTGCCGGCGCGATTGCGCAGGTTCCTTGGCCGCCAAGGGCGAGAGGATCTCACCCGCGAGCAGAAAGTTGAGATCCTCAGACGTGGAAACGAGACGAGACGGCCTGTCGTGCGTGGCAAGTCGCCACGTCTGCCGTCCAAGCGAACGACCAAGCGTGCGTTCGACAACGCTGACTTCGTACCCGGAGTTGAAAGCGAGAACTGATGCCGATCATCGAAGGCTTCCGCACCCTTCGTGGTGATCGGGAGGCACGCCAACTGATCCAGGGTCTCCCTGTCGAGGACGTGAACCAGACGCTAGGCGAGGTGTTCGGTGCCGGGTTCCGTCAGGAGAACCTTGCCGTGAACCTGATCCGGTACCTGTCGAGGGACGACGACCTCGGTGACTTCGACCCGAACTATCAGGTTTGGGAAGATCCCCTTGTGAGCGATCGCGCGCTCGCCGACCCGTACCGCTTCTCCGGTGTCGAGAACCAGCGTGAGGCGCTGGCGATCATTGACCGGATCGAGCGGAACGAGGAGGACGAGCGGACGCTGGCTCGGGCTGGCGGTTTAGGGTTCGTGGCGGGCATGACGGGGGGGATCCTCTCCCCCGAGAACCTGATCCCGGTGTCGTGGGTGGGTCGTGTCGGTCGTGGGATCGAGACGGCGGGCCGTGCTGGTCGTGTCGTCTCGACCGCTGACGACGCTGCCCGTTTGGGTGTGCGGCTGACGGCGGCGGAGCGTGCGGCTGCGAAGGCGGGGACCCAGACGAAGCGGTCGCCCACGATCGGGCTCACGCAGGACGAGATCTCCTCCCTGACCCCGACCCCGGCGGCGAAGCTGACCCCGGGCGCTCGTCGGTTGAACTCCACCAAGCAGGCGGTGAGGGACCAGAAGGTCGCTGATGGGGTCGTTGCCCGTGACGCAGCGTTCAAGGCCAGCCTGACCAAGGCGCAGCAGGAGCGGACCGAGGGCTTGGCTACCCTGCTGGGGCCAGAGGAGCGCCAGCTTCAGAACGCGCTTGAAGAGTTCCGCACCACACCGGGGGCCACGGCTGCCCGTGCCCCGATCAAGGCGAGGATCGACCGTCACCGGGCGAACCTGGCCAAAGCGAGAGAGGACTTCATTGAGTCCACCCCCCTCCCCAAGCCTCCTCGGGCGCTGTCCGAGGTCGAGCAGCAGGCGATCGCCAGGGTTCGGAGGCGTGCCCAGGGGTTGAGCCCGGGGTCGGCAGCGACCCGGGCTCGGGACCTCGTGAACCTCGAGCGGGTGCGTGAGGGAGCCATGGCCAAGATCGCCGCCGAGACGGAGGCTTTGAGCAAGGCCCGTGGTGCGCTGCTGGAGGGCGGTCCGGCCTCGGTGTCGGTGTCTGACTCCATCATCAAGGGCGCGACCGTAGGGGGCGTCACAGGCGGTGCCAGCGAGACGGTCCTCCAGGCCCTCCAGGAGGGGCGAGACGATGAGCTGCTGGCCAACGTGTTCATTGCGTCGGCTGGCTTCGGCGCGATCTTCGGTGCCGTGGGTGGATCCATGGCCAGATATGGGAATCGTCGGCTGCGTGCTGGGCACGAGGCCATGGTCGAGGAGCTGACTGGCGGCCCACTACCAGATCGTATCCCTGACCGGCTGAAGCTCACTCCCGAGGAGTTCCAGAATCTCCACCCTGCTGAACTCGACGCCCGGATCATCGAGATGGTGCGGCAGCATTCGCCTGCGGAGGCCGAGCTTCTCGTCGGTGGGAAGCCGAGGGCTGCCATCCCTGGCACCGAGGCCCGGGCTCGGATTCAGGGTGAGGAGGTTCCTCCTGTCCCCGAGGTCGAGGGCAGTGGGTTCGACACCGGGCCGGTGACCGAGAAGCACAAGTTGGTGGGCGAGGACGTGCCCCTCGTGGGGCGGTACCTCCGAGCCATGATGCACACGAGCCCGGGTGCCCGGCTCATGAAGAACAAGCGGCTCGCTGGGATCCGTGACTTCGCAAGGCTCGCGATCCCGACCCCGTTCATTCGTCGTGGCCCGGGGATCGGTGTCTCTCTCGCCGCCAAGATCCGCACCCACTCCGAGATCGGTATGTTCCTCTCCCGTGAGGTGACTCGCCTTCGTGGGAAGCAGGACATCACGTTGTGGAATCGTCAGCTCGCTCGCTTCATTCGTCAAGAGGGGAAACTCGTTGGTGAAGAGGCGCTGCCGGGAGTGGCGGAGTCGGCCACCATGCTCACTCGGTACTTCGATGACATGAAGGCCCGGCTCGAGGCTGCCGACATGCTCCCCGATGGGGTCGATCTTGGTGCGGACCTTGCCTATCTGACTCGGATCTTCGATCAAGACGCGCTGATCTCGCGCGAAGCAGACGCGATCGCTGTCTTCACGCAGCACCTCGGCAACGAGCAGAAGGCGCGCGAACTCTACGAGGAGCTGACGACTCTCGGGTACGAGTCGTTCGGTGCGGACGCCTACAACATGACGGGCAAGGCTTCGCAGCTCAGGGCTCGTGGCCTCCGTGACATCCCTTCGTCCGCGCTCGAAGAGTTCCTGATCGATGACGTCAACTACCTGATCACCCGCTACGCCCGCAATGTCGGGGCGCAGTTGGAGTACGGGCGCGTCTTCAAGGAAGGCACCGTCAGCGATCGCCTGAACATGACGGAGTTCAAGAGGGAAGTGACGGCGAAGTACGACGAACTGCGGAAGGCTGCCAAGGAAGGCAAGCCACGGGATCGGATCCAACAGGAGTTCAAGGACGTCATGCGGGACATTGAGTTCCTGCGTGTGCGTCAGCTCGGTGACGTGGCGAGGGACCCGTTCAGTGCGAGTTCGCGATCGGTCGCGCAGTCGATCAGCCGTGTCGCCTCGTTCGAGTTCCTCGGTGGTGCTGGCTTCGGCTCCCTCCCTGACCTGATCTCCAGTGTCTTCACGACGGGCGCACCAACTTTCTTCCGTGTCGCCATGCACCGGCTGAAGAAGCTCGGTCAGCTCCGTGCGACAGACGGTGACGAACTCAAGGCCATGGCCACGCTGCTTGAGTGGACGGGGCAGGAGCACAGTCGGGCGGGGTACTACTCGAGCTTCGCACGTCAGGGTGCCAAGGTGCCGAACAACGTGGCGAAGACGGGGTTCGCTGGCGTCGTCGAGCGGGGTCACAACCTGTTCATGATCGCGAACCTGCTCCGCCCCGTGACTGCGTTTGCTCGTGGCCTCCACGTCCAGGCGGGGCAACACAAGCTGCTCAGCATCGGGCGCAAGCTCGACCAGGGTGGCACGCTGTCACGTCACGAGGTGAACGTCCTCAAGGTGGCGGGTGTCGACGAGGCGACAGCCAAGCGGTACGGCAAGCAGATCCGTAACGGCAAGGGCTTGGTCGAGGACGAGGGGATCTTGCTCGCCGAGATCGGTGAGTGGGACGATCAGCTCGGCTTCGACTTCAGGTCCGCAGTCAACCAACTCTCCATGACGGGGATCCCCAACCCGGGGCCGGGCGAAGTACCGATCATGATGTCACACGAGATCGGGTCGATCTTCTTCCAGTTCATGGGAGTGGTGTTCGGGTCGAACTCGAACTTCCTCGTGTCGGGGCTGCAACGTCACGACTCGGCTGCTTTCGCTGGAGCCCTTGGCCTCCTCGGTACCGGCATGTTTGTCGAGGCGGTGAAGTCAGCGTCCCGTGGCGAGGAAATCCCCGAGGTGGAGGATCTCGTGATCGCAGGCATGGAGCGAAGCGGGCTCCTCGGTGTCCACGAGATGGTGAACTCGCCAGCCTCGAGGTTGACCGGAGGGATCGTCGACTACTCGAACTTCCTTGGTGCGAAGACGGCGCTCGAAAGGTTCGGGCCGGTCGAGAACGTCGGTGACGTGGTACCGGGTGCTCGTGCGTTCGAGGACGTGACCCGACTGGTCAAGACTGGTTTCCGTCTGTCGACGGGCGAGAGGATTTCGGAGCAGGAAGCGAAGTCGTTCGCGAATCGTCTGCCCCTCATGCGTGGTGTGCAGATGACACCGATCCGGCAGGGTCTCGTGAACATGATCAAGGAATAACCAATGGCCTCATTGCAGGCAGACGTGACCGACGCCGCCACGAAGACATTCAGCGGTGCCCCGCAGTGGGCAGCGGTGATCCTCATCGTCGCCGGGTTCCTAACGTACCTCTACATGCACGAGCAGTTCTTGCAGAAGCAGTACCAACGGCAGGACCTCGTGACTGTGCAGCGCATTGACTCGTGCCATGACGTACAAGACCGATCAATCGACACGATGGAGAAGTTGTCGGAGGTGCTGGCGAACCAGGCCGCAGCCTTCAACTCGATGGCCGAGGCCATGAGTCGCCTTGAGGAAACGATAAGGGAGAGACCATGAAGACGCTGTTGTTGTCGCTTGTTCTGCTGTCGGGCTGCGCTCTCTTTGAGCCTACGCCCAAGGTGGGGCAGACTGTCGTTGACCCTGTCACTGGCGAAGCACGCCCCGCCACGGTGGACGACACACTCGCCGAGGTGGCGCGTATCCAGGCCGAACTCGACGTGATCTCTGACTCTGCTACTGCTGCCAACACCAACCCATGGATTGCAGGCACTGGTATCGCAGCGATCGTTGCTGCCATGGCTGCCGCGAAGCGTCGTCGTCTCGAGCTGGAGAAAGCCAAGCTGTTGGCTGAACTCGAGTCGCGCAACTTGGACGTACCGAAAGGCATCGAGCTGGGGTAATGGCAAAGAAGACAGACCTGACTAAGAGAGAGCAGGGCCTCATTCAGCGGGCCAGGGACCTGCTCGACAAGACCGTGGCAAATAGCCTAGCGTCTGACCGGCGCAGGAAGGCAGCGGCGGTCGCCTCGGCGGCGGAGAGGGCCGCTGCTGATGCGAAGAAGAATCGAAGGGCGGCGGCGGCGCGGAGAATGGACGACGTGGAGCGCCGGGCTTCTGCATTGCTGCGGTCCATTGAAGACCGCGAGCGGGCGAAGCGAGGATTCCCCAACAGGACATCGAGCGTGGGTCTGGCGGTCGGAATCGCGAGTAACGCCGCGAAGAAAAGGGCAGCAGCAAAAAGTAAAGGAAAGAAGAAATGAAGATCCTAGAAGAACTGATCTCGTTCGGATCGAAGGGTTCTCGCAAGGCACAGGTCTTCGCCTTCGGTGGCATTGCGTTGCTCGCCGGTCCGTCGCTGAAGTTGGACCCCACGCAGACCCACGTCTTCGCTGGCCTGTGCGGTGTGTACATCCTGGGGCGTGCGCTCCATGACTACGGGACGGCGAGAGCAGGGTAACCGTGGGATATGCTTACTACAAAGAGTTGACGGTCGACTCGACGCTGATCGGGTCTGACCTCACCGGCTTCCCGGCTGCGATCACGATCGCTTCGGACAACGACCTGCGAGATCTGCTCAATGGTGGCAGTGTCACGTCAGCCTCGGGGTTTGACATCGGATTCTTCTCTGACTCTGCGTTGATGGATCAGTTGCCGCACGAGATGATTGCGTACACCGATTCGACCGGTGCGTACAAGGCTTGGGTGAAGCTCGACCCCACCGCAGCGGCGGACAAATCCATTTACCTGGGGTACGGGAACGCCGACATTACCACCGACCAGTCGGACATCACCACGACGGGCACGTTCTCAGCCTACGCTGACGGGGGCTTCGGCTTCGTCTGCCACCTCAACGAAGACCCCGACGTAAG
>Ga0255048_10000549_pt1 | contig 28742 bp, 38 predicted proteins | sample JV7_2_2_MG_FD_183619 | JGI IMG/M metagenome (GOLD analysis project Ga0255048, IMG submission 183619) | Seawater microbial communities from Jervis Inlet, British Columbia, Canada - JV7_2_2 | ecosystem: Environmental > Aquatic > Marine > Inlet | place: Canada: British Columbia | collected 2016-10-06
CGGCTGGCCTGTATTCACCAGGCCAGCCGACATCCCTAACGTAGCCAAAGATAACCGAAGGGCCGAATAATGTCACCACACACCAAACAACGCAGGCGGGCGATTAGGAATTCGCCGTTCGTCCACGAGAACAGCGAGGGAGACAATTGCGAGGTGCTGATACGGATCACAGCAGTTGTGGCCATCGCCGCCGCATTTATTCTGGGCATGTTTATCGCTTGCGCCCATGCTGGCGAGGACAACCTCGGCCGCCACTACGATGCAGGGGTGTCATGGTCGGCAGACGTTGACCAGCCTGCTGGGTTCAGGCTCTGGAGCATTCGAGCGGAAGACCCCGACAACTGGATCGAACTAAAACTCGGCAGGGACAGCGGGACCGCAAACGTCGGAATCGTCATAGCCGGACAGCGCAATTTCTCTTACGTGGTCGGCCTCGGTGCACACGTAGATGACGGCGTTGGTGTGAACGCCCACATTGGGGGCATGAAAACTGTTGGGAAACTGGCAATTCATGGCGGCTATGACACCAATCCGGGGTCTTTCACGGTCGGAATAGGGTGGTTGTTGTGGTGAAACTGAAAATCGTTAGCGACGGCGGACCGAAAAACACTAAAGTCATTGACGCCGAAACTGGAGAATGCCTTGTCGGCGTGACTGCGATTGAATGGGAAATATCATACGGAAATCTTGCAGTTGCCACGGTAACAATAGAACAAATGGAGGTTGATCTAACCGGGCGGGCAATAATTCCCGGTGTTTGGCACAAGACGATTGGTGATCGTCCCCGTGGGTCTTTTGAAAAACTTCTCGTCTACACCACGGATAAGGGAATTTTTGAAGCGTCATTTCACAACGGCACGTTTTTCACAAATCTCGGGAGTGACTTTCATCCGGATCTATGGATGATCATTCCAACGCCACCCACATACAAATAGGAAAAAGCCTCCCTGGTCCGCAGTTAGCGGAACGGCCAGGGAGGCCAATCGGGGATGCTCAATCAGGCAGTGACTTTTACCCCGTGCTGAGATGCGAATCCAGCCACCACAAGATAACACACTTTCAACTCACCGCAACCAACCCCGGAACTCAGTATTTCACCGAGTAGAGCGGTACCCCGAGCACGGTGTCCCCGCTGGCCGTGTTGACCCGGAGTTGGGTTACGGCCGCCTTCAGGTGGTATCGACACGGGAACGCATCTCGGAACCCGGTAGACGAGGCCGCCTGGATCGCCGTAACAGACATCGTATCAACAGAAACCGCAGCGATGCCCGTTGAGTCGCCGTTCACATACAAAGCCTTTAAGGTAAACGGTTCGTTGGCATACAGAAACCACCCGCTTGGCATGGCCTTGATGGTTGCCCAGTCCCCGTTCCGGCTGCTAGGATCAGCAATATCAAACAGTTTCGGAACCTGGATGATTCGCGGCCCGAACCACTTAGCCGCAGCCACGCCAGAGGCCTTGGTGAAAGATGAGTGAACAGTATCGAGTGCAGCGAAAGAGTAGATGCTGCCGATAGCATCGTACTCCGTTGGTGGCTGTTGTGCCATTGACCCAAGGGCAATCAGGCAAACAGCCATTGCGATAAAGAGAATTCGTTTCATCGTAAACCTCCGTCAGTGTCAGTCATTTCGAACCTTTTGGCCGACCGGCCGCGATTAGTCCCGTTTGATCGTGTTCGTTGCCCCACTGGACAGGACATGCCAGAGAAGGCCAACGGCGCCAGCAGCGGCGCCCAGGGTCGCGGTCGGCCCATCGCACAACTTCAATAAGATTTCACAGACCGGCTCCATCCACTCGGGCGGTAGCACCGTTGCCAGGACCGCCGGCGTGCCCATTGCGGCCACAGGGCTGAGTGTCTTGTGAACCGCGTAACCGGTCTTTTTCTCAACCCACTGTCCACCCTTTTTGACCGCCGCACCGCTGCCAACCGCAGATGCAACCAAGACGGCAGCACCAGGACCGCCGAAGTGGTTTGCAGCAATTGGGGCCGCCGTGGTCAGTGCTGTGGTCAGGATGCTTTTGAGTTTCACTATTTTACCCCCGGAATAAATGCGTTGCCCATTCCATCGGGCAGAAACCAGACCCTATCTTCTGCAGTGAACTTGAACGTGTCCACCTGCGAGTATGCGGCCGGCGTTGCGATTGCGGTTGCGGTTGCCTTGATGTGCCTGCCGTATTCACTAACCCGCATGTAGCGGCCTCCGAGTTCGTCCACCACCTCCAACATCCAAAGGTGCTCCTCAGAATCAACGCCCTCTGCATATGCCCCGGTCGGAGCAGTTTTGAAGTCATGCCAGAACAGAGACAACACCCCGCGACCATCTCCACGAATGTGGTTAATCGCCCGGCGCATGTTGTGCTTTACGTCCGCCTCTGTAATTGTCGTGTTTGCCAACTCTCCGACGATAGTATTGACGCCCATTGTGTACGGGAGCCCAAGCATGTTTCTTGGCTCGCGCTGGTTGGGCCACGCCCGACCAGCAAATAAAGAGTCGGTAGCCGCAGGCCGCTCGTTGGAAATAAACCGATAGCTGAAGTCCCCGGTGACGTTTCCACCTGCGGCCTGCCCGACCCTAACCTGTACATACCCCATGTCGGCAACGGCCCTCAGAACGAACGGCGATAGCTCGTTATTTGGTAGCGCCATTGATTTAGCAAAGTATGGATCGCTACGCCGTTGATTGCCATCAAAGCTATCTGCGCGGGCATAGAACCACTCAGGAGTTGCGTCGAACTTGAGTGAGTCATACAAGGCGGAGGTTGTGTCCGCTGGTTGCCACTCTCTCAAGCCCTCGGTTTGCAGGTGGTATCTTGAATGAGGCCCAATCTCCATGCGGTCCCGATCCAGCCATGTCATCAAGGAGTCCATGTCGGTATATCCGGCGACGCCAAAGTGCCGCTCAGAGAAGAACACCGTCAGTGCCCCGCCGTGGCTTTTCATGTTCGACACATACTGGGTATTGGCCGCAAGCACCCCGTCGTCAGTAGACATGGCCATAACCCATTCGGAGGTTCCGAAAGGCTTCTGATAGCGTTTTGTGATGTACTTAATCGTGATCCACGGAGATTTGTTGACGTTGGTTACAACCTCATCCCACCCGAACGTGCGCCATTGCTGGGTGGTTGTATTCTTCTCCCCGCCAACAAACAGGAACCCATTATTGACCGCGCCATTAACCGCCCCCTGTACGCAATTTCTCAACGAGGCGTGATGAGCAACATCGGTTAGAAGGAACGGATCTGCTTCTGTTCCACCCGAGATGTCCCAATAGTCACCCCAATCCCAATAGTAATCCCTTGCCGCTAACTCAGGCACCCAAGGGTCAGAGTTTGACGCCGCCCAATCTGGGTCGCCACCCCTCGTTGACACTTGGCGCTGCCAAGATGCGTGTGCGTTGTTGGGCCACGAGGTAATGCCCTTTGACCCGTACCACTCACTGTCATTAGGGTTGGTCATCAGGACAGAATACAGTGAGTCGCCAAGCGTGAACCCGCTGGAGCCCCAGGCCACAGAATACCAATCAGCCGAGGCAATAGTGCTGTTTGCCGGTATATAGTCCTCAACGGGGATGTACACCAGCAACCCACTCAGCCCAGAATACGCTCCGATGTTGATGTCGTGCGCCAGCGGGGAAGACCCAGAAATGCGGGGAGGCGGAACGATGTTGTGCCAGTTGTTCCCAGTGTCGTAGCCAATGGCCGTTGCTGAGTCAACAATACCATAGGCGAAGGTTGGGACATCCTGCCCCGTGCCTAATTCATAGACAAAATCAGCTGCCGCTACATCGGTGTTGTGCTGTGCTATGCTGTGGTCTGCCGTTGCGTCCATTGTGAACACGATAGTGAAGGTGTCATAACTCGCAGCAGCAGAACCGCCGGCGTAGCTTCCAACCTGCGAGTAATACCCGCCCCGGTAACTGCCTGGCGCAACGTCATGACCCCCATCGCCGCCAAACATTAGGCCCATGGCCACCGCACCAATAGCAGCGAACGATCCTATCAGTTTTCGTTTGTCCATGTCAGAATCACCTCGGAGGCGGTCCCCAGAACGACCGTGACAGAATCAGCACTGGTGCCAACCGTGGAGAACGGGCGGGGAATGTTTGCCCGGAGGCCAAAAGTCAGATCCCCGAAATCACCAGAGGGCCATTTGCGCTTCAGTCCGTTGGGGTCGGTACCGGCGCCCTCGGTAGAGTCAACAATGACGATAGTCGCAGTGCCATCGGCCAGAACCTCAAGCATCACTGGCCCGAGCGCAGAAGTGCTGGCGAACCTAAACCCACTATCTCCCGTGATGACCTTTTCGCCCTCGGGCGTGGCAAATGAGTCAACAGCAGTAATCGCCACAGCGAGCAGCGACAGAATCAACAGAATGCGTTTCATGGAAAACATCCCACTGTCCGGCGGGTTTTGATGATATGGACCAAAGTCTTACTTTAAACTTTGGATGGCGTCAACGCTAGATTGACGGTCATGATCGATGGTGTTACCCTATCGGAATGGACGCCGTTTTGCAACCGGCACAAAGTCCTGGGGCTCGTTTCTGATGACGAGCCCCACCAAAACATCAGGAGCGCCGCCAATGAAGCCAATGCCAGTCAATCCCACATCATCACAGAAAAAAGAATATCGCATCTTTTGCTCTCAATTCGGGCTAAAGCCGTGCTGGGCCTGTCGCGAAGTAAAATCGCTAGAAGGATTTAATGCACGCGCGAACGCACAAGACCGCAAACAGGCGTCGTGCAGGTCATGCGACAATTCCAAAAAAAAAGAATGGTGTAAGTTAAACAGAGAACGCGACATGGCAAGCAAGCGGGATTGGACAAAGGCGCACCCGGAGCGCGTGGCCGCTGGGCAGCTCCGATACCGAACGGCCAACCCAGAAAAACGTCGAGCCAGGAGAGCCGTCAGCGGGGCGGTCCTCGCCGGTAAGATGGTCCGACCTGATCATTGCTCCGAATGTGGCGCCAAATGCATCCCCCACGGGCACCACTCTAACTATGACAAGGACCATTGGCTAGATGTGGAATGGTTGTGCTCTGGTTGCCATGGTAAAAGACATAGAGGCCGTCCTGCTCTTTAGTAGGCCAGCCGACAAAGACAGGTGGAACCTGTTCCACCGGCCGGCCCCAAAGGACTATCGGGCAGAATGTTCTTAATCGTGTCCGACTGCAACGTCCTGATATTCGGCCAGGACGTTCTCCAGGGCCAGCGCGATTTCGGAGCCCTCGATCAGGTCGATGGTGCCGTCAGCTACGGCATCGATGATCTTGTCAGCGAGCGCGTCCTGAGCGGCAGCGGCCTCTTTCATTTGAACGGCGTGAGCCTTGATCTTCTCTACGTCCTTTTCGGCCAGGGCGGCCTTGATCTGCGCAGCGATCATCGGTACGAACGACGCCAGGCTGCCCAGCTTGCTCATGGCTCGATCCCACAGTTTTTCCAAGTAACTTTCACCCATCATTCAACCTCCGGTTATTGAAATAGACGGTTAACGTCCGATTGACCCACCCAAGAAAGAATTTCTTGCGGCTGGATCGTTTGATGGTCAGGGAAACATAGAATTGAATCCTTCGCAAGGCGAATTCGGCGGCCAACAGCTTGAACGATTTAGCGTGGTTGACCGAATAGAGGGTCATTGGTCCGATAATGCCGTCCGTGCGGGCGCCTGAGGCCGCCTGTAGCGTCTTGATCGCCTGCTTGGCCCCAGACATCACCCCAGCATCGAACAGCAGAGAGGCCACGGCCTGGGGGTGGATCTCGTCACATTTGAGGGGGTGCCAGAAATCTCGCCAATAGATCTCGGAGGCCCGGAGCCGAGTCATATTGGGAATGTCCTCGTCCGGGTATGACCTCGCCGAAATGCCCCACTTGGTAGCACCGCCGGGATCATCAGGATCATCAACAAACGCGCCCTCTCGGTCCATTAAACCACCGATTTCTACCTCAAAGTCAGCCATTATCCGGCTCCTTCATGCCTTGCGAGCCTATCGCCATAATCATCGAGTTTTTCACCATGCCTATTTAGGCGGCTGCAGTTGCTCTTTATCTTGGTATCGGCCCACCCCTTCCACTGGCTTGCCTTCTGCACCTTGGATATAAGGACGGTAAACCCGACCAAAGACGTTACTATATTTCCGATTAGCGCAGCGATCAGGACAGTGTTTTCCACGGGATGGCCTTTCTAAATGGTTATATCGTATTTCTCTGCCAGATGAGCCTCGATCAATTCGATTGTAGCGTCGGAATGTGCCGTTTGGAAAAGGTGGAATTCCGCATGGTCCCCGCGTGTGCCGGCAAACGTGCCGCCGGAATCTGCGGTGAGCCCGAAGGTCCCAGTATTATCTATCTGCCGCGCAACGTATGACAACCCCGTTTCTATGTCGGCTCCGTTTTTCCTTATCTTCGACCCGGTTGTTTTGAGCACAAAAACAAGTATCTGCCACCCGGCAGCAAAGGCCTGCGTTCCCCTCCAAAGGCCATCATAAAACTGGTACGTGTTGAAGGCTCCGCCGCCCGAGGACACCGAGAAAATTATGTCACTGGCCCCGTTGCAGTCCAACAAATACGCCGAAGCCGCTGCGTAGTCTCCGGTTATGTTCCCAGCGTAATAGAAGGTATAGTTCTTAGTCCCGCTGGTCCCTATCTTGTTGTAACCGGAATTGTTGTCGTCCACAAATTCCATGCCGTCAAACGTGTTTGAAAGAATAGTCGGCCACCGTTTTCTAACATCCAGGGCCATCTTTAAAGGCGCCGGCGGAGTGCCGCGAATGTGCTCCACGGCGTTGAAATAGTTTCCGCTTTCATCCCACCATCGGTCTATTGAGCGCGGGCGGTCCCTTTCCATCACCGTGGCCGGGAATGCTGTTACACCATCGAAATTGTCGCCTATGCTATTGGGGCGAAGCGAAAGAGTCAGGAATATGTTGTCCGCATAACGCGGACTTTTACCGGCCAGTCCGTGCAGCTGCAGGAACCGCGCACTGGCCAGCATGGTGTTGATGTCCACGGTTTTCTCAGTACAAAGAAAGCTCTCTGTCCCGTCGTACCCAATCCCTGAAAAGTGAACAATATCGCCGGAATCAAAGTTAAGGTGCGACCAGTCCGCGAAATCCACCTCTATCTCTGCCTGGTCGTCTTTCCAGAACGCGATATCAATGTGGTTCAGAACGTCTGCCCGCTTCACCTGGTATGGAACATCTACCGAGACACTCCTCAGGTCGGCATCCGACCCCACCTTCTGTCGAACCGAGTTTATGGTGTCCCCAGCGTAGTTTTGCGGCTGGCCATCCTGGAGGTCGCCAGCACTGAGTGGAACAACCGTCTGCTTTATGGAATTCCCGTAGCGGCAGACTATTTCATCCAGGGTGTAGCGATCTGTCGGCCTGTTCAAATAAGAGGCGACAGATTTTCCAGTCAGGTCGATGACAGACGGCCTGTCGGACAGCCCAGACCTGCGCGGGATAACCTCCAGCTGCATATAGCCGCCCGAGGCCGCCGGGCGGATCACCAGATAGTCCGGCGTGTTTTCTATGACCGTTTTTATTTGTTCAGCTATAGAGACACCGACTTTTCTGATCACGATCAGCGGCGCGGGGTTTTCGTCATAGTAGTCGCTTGCATCCTGAAAAGATGTCTGGTTCAGGTAATCCTTAAGGACTATAGGCGATGGGACGTGGTGAGAGAGCCAAGAAAACAACACCTGAGCCGGGTCTTTACCCTGCCAGCAAAAAGCAGAATATGCAAACAGGGAATAGGTCGTTCCCCCGGTAGTTTTCCCGTTGTGGGCGATCAGACAGTCTTTCGTATCCGGTTGCACAATATCGTGGGTTGCAAGAGGATTGTACGATCCAGAAATGTTCTCTTCTAGCAACGGCCACTCGTTCAGATAATCCAGAAATGAGAACACTTCTGTTTCTACGGCGGTGGCGTGAAACTGCGATAGTTTGTCTGCATCTTTGGAAAAGAATATTTCCTGGACGTCCTGGTCCTCGCTGATCCCGTTTATGAATCCGCTTGAGTTTTGCAGAGTTATGCTACTGGCCCCCGTGGTGACGCCCGACCATGAATGCGCCAGGGCCAGGATAAAGGGGTCTGTTACGCTTGCCCAGTTGCCAGCAGAAATAGCCATTACGTCAGGCCCCTATTAACGCCCGTGTCCCCGCCTATGCGATCCGCACGGCGCCAAACTCTTGAAGTTGCCAATGTGAGCGGGTGTTCAAAAACCAAACCCAGGATCTTGCTGTCCATGTATTCGGGCTCTTTCAAAAATCCGATGAAGTCAATCCACGTCGTTCCGGATACCACAACAACAAGCCTCAGTACTGTACTGGCGAGATCAGATGCCCCGTTCGGGAACGCAGTTCCGCCGAGATCAAAATATCCACTGGAGTTATCCACGTCTATTGTGGTCACCGGGAACGTCAAGTCGCCGCGCTCTTTCGGGTGTTTGTTGTACACCTCTGTTTTTATTGACCCCCACCTGTCAACCATGGCCGTGATATCGGTCAGGGCGATGGCATTATTGTCGATGGTTAGCGTCCTGGTGATCCTGTGCCTCAGGTTCAAATCAGAGAAATCGATAGCCTGCTGGGCTGTGAGCCTGTCTGCCATTATGGCGTCCCCTCCTGGCGGATCATAGCTGCAAGGCCCTCGGCGGGCCCGAGTTCCTTGAGCACAATGGTCGCCCGCCAGTGCACGTCTCCCGCACCCGAGTCGGAGACCGTGTTGGGCACCCAATCCAAAGATTCTATGAGCAGCTTCTTGCCGAACATCGGCTCTATAACACCGCGCCCGGCGCCCTTGAAATAGGTATCGTAGTGGTCGACCACTTCGGCGGCCGTCCATTCTTTGGCGTCACACCTGAGGTGAGACATTCCTGACTCGTCAAGGCTTCGCAGGCTGTCGGTTCCGATCACAAGCGCGTCACCAAACCCTCTTGGGTTCCAATCAATTAAACCATTATCCGGGTGCGGCGCGCCGTTAACATAAAGAGACACGCCAGACGGGCCGCAGGTAATAGCGAAATGCAGCCACTGCCCGTATTCTATTGAAAATGTACTGGTGAGGTTCGAGAAATTAGCATCCAAGAATGATGAATCAACAAGCGATATCCTGTCCACGACATCGGAAAGAACCCTAAGCCTGTCCGCGCCGTTTCCTATATCGCAAAAGGTCAGATCGTTCTCTGCCCACCTCCCAAACCAAGTAATTGTAATGTCCGTGAACATGTGCCCGGCAGAATCCGAGTTCTGTATCAGGTCACTCACAGAAGCCGCCTCAGACCAATCTAGTACTTTAGGCGCACCCACATTCGTGCTGTTGTCGCTGCCAATGAAGACAGGACCAATAATAGCAACCTGGGATTCACTGGCCGTGCTGTCCACGAATGTTAACGAGAGTCGGCCGGTTGTATTGCCGGTTGTGTTCTCACCGCCGAGTTTGATTAACTGAGGCGTACCATCACCAAGCAACGTCACCGTGTCATAAACGGCGGTCAGGGGATTATCGGAAAACAAAAGGGTCATGTTGCCGGTCCATGCGATATACAGGGATGCGACCGCTGAATCTGTGGCATCAAGGCCGGTTGCGGTGTGGACTATCGATTCACTGACACCGCTACCTGGTGATTCAACCAGAACTACGCCCTTACCGTTGGTCACTATGCGCTTGGATAATACCGGCGTCAGAATGTCTTCCGTGTATGTCATCACCGGCGTCCCAGCCGCAACGGTCCACCCGTGGCTTGCACTATCCGGGTGCGGCTTGGTTGCCTTATTCGCCTGCCCGGTTTGCGTTCTCAGGTATCGAGACCACGCGCCACGGAACCCAAACTGTGGCTCATCGTCGTCAACAACACGGAACACCAGGTCTGTTTCATCCCATAGGTAGGCATCGTTGGCGCGGGTGTTTGCCATGGTCTTGCGCCCAGTGAAGTCATCAAGCGACCGCTGCAGGGGGAATGACCACCGCGTATCGGGGCCCATGTTGGGGCAGAAATAAACGGTTCTGTCGTCAAGCTGCAGGCGCTCGATCTCTGCTTTTTTGTCGGCGTTCACAAAGTCGATGGTCATTTCGAGTTCCGCGAGTTTTCGGCGGGCGACCTTTGTATCGTCCCCGGTGACGGCCTCGGTGAACTTATCGCGGCTCTCGAAGGCGCCCGCACGGGGGATTCCTGCACCTTGCTGGTTCGGCTCCACAAGCTGTATCTCGGTCACAGGGAACCCCAAATATGGATAGCCCGTGGCGTCCTCAGAAAGCCCGACAAGTGTGGGTTTGAACGGCATCTTTACACCTTGTGCCTTGAAGATCTGTTTTCAGCTTCATCTACCGAGTCGACGAGCAGGTTCTGTTCTTCGCGTCTGAATGGGCGTATGGCCTGCACTGTGAGGCTGTCGTTGCCACGCCTGGCCCTGTTCCGTCTGGCCGGCGGGGGCTTTGTAGATGCGAATTTACGCGCCCTGTCGATTGCGTCCACCTGCGTGCGTGGGATCATCACCTCGCCACCGTGACCCAGAACCAAAGACCTGTCAAGGCCGGGCGCCCCAGGGACAACCATGGCGGGCATGTCGAAGCCACCACCCCCGGGCATGGCCATGCCGAACGCGGCGTTTGGGATCGTGCCGCCAAAGGCGTTGCTTGTTCCCGTCAGTCCACCAACAAGGGCCCCCAGGAACCCGCCACCGCCACCAAAGGCGGCCATCAGGGCCTTCGCCACCAGCAAGCGAGCGATGATCCGGGCAATGTCACCCAGGATGCCGGCGGCCATGCTCTTGAACGCACGCCCCAGCATGAGCGGCCCCTTGGTCAGCCCAAGCATGTGGGCGCCGATGTCAGTTGCCACCATGGCAAACGAATCGCCGATAGAGAAGGCCATTTGGGCGAAATCCTCGGACGTGAACTCTGCAAGGCTGGCCACCTGCTCTTTGAGGTCATCGAGCCTTTCTTTTTCATCTTGGGCGGCCTGGTCCGCAATCTTTTTCTTTTCTCTTTGCCTGCTCTCAAATTCGTCTAGTTCTTTACCCGATGCCGGGCCGAACTCCTCATCCTCTGCACGAATTGGTTTTTCCCGCTCAAAACCTGTTTGAATCACGGTTTCAGCCGGGACCAGCGCCCTATTTGCCGCATCCATCAGGGCCTTGATCTCGGCTATCATTGCGGCAATGTCTTCTTTTGCGCTGGCCGCTGCGGCCCCTATGCGGTCGATTACGTTTGGCGCATCACCAGTCCCCTCAATTTCCTGCCTTGCCTTGACCCACAGTTCCGCGAACTCCCGCAGAGACGCCAAGTCAGTAGTGTCCGGGGCGAACCGCCTTTTTTCCTTGAAGGATGCGATGAACTCGGCGTCCTGTTGCCATATCTTCATCTGCTCGGTTACTTTTTGGTCAAACGCTCGCTGGTCAAGGGCGGCGTCCATCTCTTTGAGGCGATCCCCAACAAAACCGAGGGCAACGGCCAAAGAGGACGCACCAGGGACCGCTTCAATCAACTGGTCAATATACGCCTTCCAGAGCGGCGCCCCGTTCTGTGTTTCGGTGGCAAGGAATCTGATCATCACGGCAGTATCGCGGACAACGCCGACGACCTTTGTGAACACTGGCAAAACGGAAGTGCCGGCGGTGATTACCAGCGCATCAAGAGCGGCCCGCGCCTGTTTCGACTGAAGGTCAAACGTCTCGCTCATCTTCTCAAACGCTTCTTCGGTCACCCCAGCAGCGTTCGCCATGGCCGTCAGGTTCTCAGCCATCAGGTCTACATTACCGGCCACCTTTGCGGCCACACGGAGGGCCTCAACGCTCGGGATCAGCTTGCGGAGTTCGGCCAGGGATTCGCCGGAAGCGTTGCCAACATCGATGATCGATTGCATGAATCCTTTGCGGATATCAATGCCGGCCTCAAGCATCGCGTCTGAAGCCTCTTTTGTCGGGGCGGCTATCGCCAGGATCAGCGCATTGAGCCCGGTGATCGCCTCTGTTGTTTTCACCCCGGAAGCGGTGGCCGTGGCCATGGCCGCTCCCAACTCCTCCAGGGAAACATTGGCCGTCTTGGCCGTACCGAACAGCTTTCCAAACCCTTGCCCAAGCTGATCGATTGTCGTTTTTCCCTTGCGAACCGTCTGGAAAAGGACATCAACAACCCGGCCCGACTCTTCCGCCCCCAGTTCGAGGCCGCCGAGGGCATCTGTCACAAGGTCGGCGGCCGTAGCGATATCAGACACGCCAGCAACGGCCAGCTTGCCGGCGGCATTAAGGACCATCGCTGATTCTGCAGCATCGGTGAAACCAGCCGATATAATATCGTACCTGGCCTTGGTCATTTTCCCAACGGTTTGCCCGAAATCCACAGAAAGCTTGAGGAGTTCCTCGCGCATGTCCTCAATCGCGGGCGTAACATCCCCATCAAGCAGGGTCGAAATCTCGGCCATGCCCTTTTCAAACTGGCCAGCACGGACGGCGGCAACGGTCAGGGCGGCCGCTGAGACCGCCCCGAACCTTGCCATCATCTGTGTAGCTGATTTGAAAGCGGGAAGAGCGTTGTTCTTCCCGTTGATTACTACTTGGAGGACATTACTTGTAGCAGGCACTGCAATACCACCATTTGCATTTGTTCGATAGTCTTGCCGCCCCCGAGGGCCTCCTGCATGATACCCAGCGCCGCCGTCATGTCTTTGCCCGTGAATCTACGGGCTGAGGCATAGTCAATGGCGACATCTGTCAGGCTGTGAACGCTCCGGAGATATTGGCTTGGGCTACCGACCGAGTAACGGTGGCAAATCAGGTCAATCGCTTCCGCGTTCCCCGTTAGCAGGAAATCGACCAGCAGCCTCAGCGTCTTTCTTGGGGTTCGACAGTTCGATGATTTCCCCGCCAATGAAATTCAAATCCTTTATCGTCAGCCTGGCCATGAACTCTTCGGGAGGCGTCGGTTCAACGAGAGATTTCAAAACCAGCGACCTGATCATTTTGAGCTGGTCGGCGAGGCTGAATGCCTCCCACTGCTCGGACGCCATTTTGCTGATTTCCTTCTCGCTGTCCTCGGACGTCGCAATGGCCCGGTTCACTTCATCCATCGGGAAATCGTACAGAGAGAGCAGGTCCTCTGGCGCGATCTTGGAGATCTTCGCCCTTACGGGCTCTCCAATCTCGGCGGACAAATCAGGCAGAGTCACGATCTTTGTGGTTGGCGACTTGGTGTTGATCTCGCCCATGCTCAGAATTTTTTCATCATTACTCATGGCTTGTCCGGCCTTTCTGTTAGGTGACAATCGTGCCAGTGGCGTTGATCATCGTGAGGGCCAATCCCTCGGTTATCATCCCGTCAATCGTGAGTTGATTGATTCCAGGATCTTGCGCAGACGGGAACGCGGCCGTGATAAAGGCCTTATTCCCGGCTATGGAGTGATCGTATTTCGTGGCGCCGACGATGATGTCACCCTGATGTTGCAGGGCCAAGCCGACGATCTCGTTACCGGCGATGTAGTCCTGAACGAAGGCCTCGGTGTCCTCGCTGGTGGCATCGTTGTGCTCGCAAACCAGTGAGAAGCTTGCCACGGGGCGTCCTTCGATAACCGCTTCTTTGAACAGGGCCTCGCCATAATGCTCGCGGGCGCCATCGCGGGGGACCTCAAACTCAATCGTGCCGGAAAGCACCGTGAAGGTGTTTCCGCCGAGTTGCAGAAGCACCTTATGGGCGGGTAGCACGGGTTTGAATACGGGGAAGCTCGCCACAGTCGCGGCGCCGAAAGAAGTCCCGGTCCCCAGCATGTCGAAAGTCGTTCTCAGGATCTGGCGGTTGGCAAACTCAATCGTTGCCTTAGTGACGTGCATACCCAGGAAAGTCTGCTCGCTGGTTCCACCGATCCCGCGCACGGCCTCAATCGAGATGCCTACCGGGAACGAATTTGTGGAAGGGACGAACGTAAAGGCATGCTGGTGGGCACCCGCTACCGGCGTGTCGACGCCGAATACGTAGGTGCCGAACAGGCTGTGCCAATACAACTCATGTCCAGTGTAGATCGAGGAAAAGACAACCGAACCCTCATTGCGGCCGGCCGAATAATAGACATCATCATGCCAGCCATCGGTCAGACACTCAGACATGAACGGATCTTTGACGTGCCTAAGGGTCTCGGAGATCATGCAGGAAAACAGATCTATCGTTCCCTTGACGCCAAACGTGACTTCGCCGCCGTAGCCGATATGGCTATTGATTCCTTTTCCCAAACTCATTTCGCACCTCCGGCAGGCTTTGCGGCCTTTTCAGGCTTGGTGTGGTCTTTCTCGCCATTAGCGAGGTAGGCCGCTGTTTCGTCCGGGCGGTTTTCGTTGAAGTCCTCGAGGGCCTTTGCGCTCTTCTTGGCCCGCTCTTCGTGCCTTTTCTTGACTGCGGCAACGCGGTCATCGATGGCCTTCTGGTATTCCTTTAGGCCCTCGGTGATTTCCCAGCAGCCGCCCAAGGGGTAACCATCGGGAACGCGCAACTTGACCTCTTCGCCGAGTTTGGCGGTCTTGCCCGCGAAACCGGGAACGGTCACTTCGGGAAAAGGCCCCAGGTATTTGGCTTTCACGATCATGGGTTTACCCCTCTGTTAATCGCCACCACAAGGCGAAACTCAGCTACTAAGTACCCCTTGTTTATAGTGGAAAACGATTCCATGTCAAACACTATTGGGGCTGGGTTGGCAAAAAGTACCGTCCCCTGCCCTGCGCCGTCCGGCATTGTTTCATTGCCATAGATTGCCGAGTGAATATCTGCCATCAGTGCGGTGCCCGCCCGGTAGAGGGCCTCGCGCCCTTGGGATGTCTTGACGTAACCCCAGACGAAAACAGGCCAGTCAAAGTAGATCTTGCCTGTATCTCCATCGCCACCAAAGAATTGCTGGGCAGGCTCAAGATCACCGAGTTCAACCCGAATGGATGGGAATTCGCCGTCCGGGATGCCGTCCACCACATCGGCACCCATCGAAACCTTGGGCGTGGTGTTGAACCCGTCTGCCCTGGTGATGGTCTTCAGGGTCCGCATGATGCCGTCAATCGCCCGCTGTAGGCTGTAATCGTCCACATTAGTTGACATTTGGAGCCACCCCCCTGCGGTTGGCCGCCGGCAAGACGCGCCCGGTTTTCAGGGTTCCCTTGATTGATGCCATGACATGGGCCCTGATCAGTTTCCTGACCCTCGGCGACCTCTCGCGCAAGGCGCGGCTCATGTACGGGCGGCGCGGGATCTTGACCTCCCGGACGGACACGAATCCGCCGTCCTGCCCTTTGAACATCAAAAACCCGCCAGCCTTTTTCGGCCGGATGGTGCCGCCGAATTCGTGGATCGGGGCGTATTTGACATGGGTCCCGACGATGCCTACCACCGTGCCGCCCCGGTCAAACACCTCACCCTGGATCGACCGCCACAGATCTCCGGACCTTCGCGTGAGCACCTTGCCGTCTACCAGGTCCTTCGCCCGGGCCTGGACGTCGATCACAGATGCCCAGATGCCCGCCCTGAGCCCCCGCGCAAAGGCCTTCGGCATCATCGTGCGCCAGACCCTGAGTTTTGCGTCAAGGTCCACCACACCAATGCTTAGGGCTCCTGATTTGCGGGGATCAGCCATCAGACAAACCATGTCCTTTTGTGGCGCTTCAGTTCCTTGACCGTGACTTCATCGAAATCTGTAGCCGAGTAGGTGATGGACGTTTCGCCCTTCGACTCGGCGCTGATGCCGTGTTTCTGGTCCTTCCAGCGTTTCCACTTGGCGGCGATGGCATCCAGGGCGATCATCTTCAGGTTTTCCAGCCGGTGGTCCCCCGCGGCAAAGCCCGCCTCATATATCACCTCGGCGGCCTGCTCGACATCGGAGAAATTGCGGGTTTTCAGGGTTATTAGGCCCATCTCGCGGTCGTACCACATGTCATCGTTCGAAAGGTCGGTGCCCGGACCGGTCAGGACGGTCGGGGTTGTGTCGTGCGGTAGCAGGGTGACAGACACCAAGTCTTGAACTGGAGCATTGCACAGATACAGCTTGGCCTCGCCATAGCCCCGGTAATATTCGGTGAGTTGCTCGCCTGCAGTGTGCAACATGTGATCCCGGCCCATCAATGCCAGCATCAGGCCGGTTACCCCGTTGATGTGCATTTTCAGCAGATCCCCGCCGTCTGCCGGGAAGCCCTGGTCCTGGAGGTATTTCTTCGCCTGGCTGACTGTGACTGGCGCCTGTCCATGTAGGGTGATCGCCATGCTACACCTTCGCCCGTTTGGTGACCCTGAGGATGAACGGTTTGGTTACCAGGTTGCCACCGTTGAAACCCTGAATCTCGAATTCGCAGATCAAATCCCTTGGGCCGTTGGTCACAACTGCGGTCGCGGCGCTCATCTGGACCTGCACCTTTCCATCTGAACCGTCCGTGAAAAACGCTGATGCGATTGCGCTTACAACAGCAACGCCGTCCTCGTCTGTGGCGTAGAACAGCTTGTCACCAGACGCCGAGGACAGATCATCAGCCACACCATCAGAGGTGATCGTATGCCGCAGGATAGCCGCTGTCGAGTCCTCTGGGATCTCGAATACAGGCATTGACTGGAAATATTCCTGGCTCAATTCACTGCCTCCACGCGCCCGCCTGCAACCGCAGCGCCGTCGATAGAACCGCCGACCACTTGGCCACTGATCGCTTGAAGGGACCGGCCGCCGATGACAGATCCTCCGTCAAGAGTACCGCCGACAACCTGACCTGAGATCGCTTGCTCGCCCCTGGTGCTCAGGGGGTACGGAGCCGTGATGCTTCCACCATATACCAAATCCTCGGCAGCGACCCCATCGGCCAGCAGAAGATTGAGCATGTGGAGGGGAAGAAGCACTAGTTGTCCTTTATCAGCCCACCGAACGAGCCGATGGCTTTGGTGTTGTTTACGGTGGCTGTAGCCCTGATAAGCATGTCTGTTTTTTCGGGGATTGCATCCAGCGTTGTAAACGTGTGGCTAAATGAGGTTGTGCCATCGGTGGCCATGCCTGCATTTAGTTGCTCGCGGAACGCCATTCCGAAAGGCCTAACTCTCAATTCCATCTCGCCGTAGCCCTTGCTTTGGGCGTTGTAGATTGATGCAAATATTGCGGTCATGAAGAATGTCTTCCCGGCCGGCACTGTCCAGAGCGCCATTTGGGATTGGTTGTTCCCGATTGACACCTGAGCCCTGACTGTGCCGCCCGCGAGGTCTTGTATCTTCAGGTCGCCAGTGTTCACCCCGTCGATCTCATTCAGGCCAGCAGTCAAGACTTCAATACGGAATATCCTAAGATAGCTATTCACGGTGAACACCGGGCTCACCCCGTCAAGGGTCATCTGTTCGCTGACCTCTGCATAATTCTCGTCGAGGCCATAAATCATGATGGTGTGGGCGCCAATATCACCAGGTGTGTCATTGGCCGACGTGCTCACCAGTTCAAGCTGTGCGGCAGCGGTCATCCATGGATAAAGCCCACCGCCATCCCATACGTCTTCGATCTGCCCGTTGTTGATCTGAGTGTTCTGTCCGAACTTCCGCAACTTACTCCAGCCAGGAACGTTGCCAAGGGCGAGTTCGGCATAGAACATGGCCGCCGGCATGCTGGGAAACGGGGTTTCGATGCTGGGGTCGGTGAATTCGCCATCTACGCCGAACCCCCCCTTGACCCGTTGGACCCTCGCCCCGTCAGCAACCCCACCATCATTGATCTCGTCGTCAGCGTACAGGCTGCCGGTGGTCGTGTTCGTGTTCAGCCGTGTGTTGTCAGCCATGATCCAACCTTTCACCGCGAGGGCCAGGGCGGGCGGGGCCGGACATACCCACCAGGGTGCTCCGGCCCCCGCGATTCCTAGCCTACGGTCTCGGCGGTCTCGATCAGAGTTTTGACGTCCAGCGGGTCCGGGACCATCTTGGTTTCCGGTCGCTTGGTGTCTTCATTGATGCCCAACTCGGGCTTGAAGCGCACTTTGACCTTGAACTCCTTCTCGCCGATCAACAACAGATCAGGGAAATCCTTCTGCAGGCGCTCAACTTCGTCAACCTTCAGGTGAACGATGTCGCCACACTCGACCGAATAGGCCTCATGGGTATTGACGCCCTTCTGGGTGTCCGATGGGATCGCTGCGCGGCTGTAGTTCCTGGTGAACTGAACCAACTCGGTGCCGAGCCCGCGCCGTGCGGCCGCCTGGGGGTCCACGCCCGCGCCCGCGAGCGTCGCCTTGGTGAGGTCGTCGACCTTGGCGCCCAGTTTGGCGATAGTCCCTTTGTTCTCTTCGCCGTCCGCCACAAGAGCCTTGTACTCTTTCTCGGGGATGGTGACTGTCTTCTCTGCCATTGTTCCGGCCTTCCTCTTGAGTTTGAAAGAAACAGGGGCGGGCGGTTATGCCCGCCCCTGATCACCCTGCAACCCTATCAGGCAGCAGCGATGTTGAACAGCTCCGCCTGGGCGGGGACCGTAGCGACCGGGAAGATCGGCTTGAAGTCTCCGCGCCAGAAGGCAACCAACTCGGTCGAGTCGCTCGCCAGGTGGACCTGCTGGCCGATGGTGATCCGGCGGCGGTTGCCAATGACAGCGCCCTCGGTGTTCACCGCGTAGGCCGCGGTACGGTTGGTGGTCACGTTGTCGATCAGACCGCTGGCGTTCATGTTTTCCGCGATGCGGCGGGAAACGATGAGGTCAACGCCATCGACTTGGGCCAACGAGCCACTGCGGACAGTAGCCTGAGGACCGAACTTGTCGATGGTCATCACGTTGGCATCGTCCAGCAGCTTCACGTAACCGAACACGCCCATCAGGTAGGCCACGGTCGCGGGATTGACGCCATACTCGCCCATGGCGGCACGCATGCCGCGCAGGCCGACAACGGTGGCCTTGGCGTTGGAATTGTCAATCTTGCTCGCGGGGCTTCCGGTGTACTGAGCCGTGAACCGGCGGATGCCGTCCCACAGATCGCGGGCATCGGTTCCAGCAGCGGCCAAGGGGTTGGCCTTGCCGAAGTGAGTACCACCGGTGTCGATGTTCGTGGGCTGGCCGTTGATGATCGCGTCTTCGATGGCCTCGCCGAAGTTGCGGGTGTGCTTCCGGTTCAGGATCGACAGGGTTGCGACAATCGCGTCCTCATCGGCTTCCTGGCTCAACCAATAGCGGCTGCGCAGCTTCTTGGCCGTCAGCGTGATCTTGTTCGACGCAATCGCGCCCGGGTTCACGAACAGTGCGTCAGCGTAGGGGTCGGCGTTCGAGTTATCGGTCACCTCGGAGACGATCACCGCTTCGTTGTCGTTCATGTCCAGGGGCAGCACCATCGTGGCCGCGGCCATCGATACTTCCTGGAACAGGCCAACGACCGGCAGGCCGATCTTGATCTGTTCGAACAGGTTGGCGCTGTACTGGGTCGGAATCCAGTTCACCACTTCGGTCGCGGTGTCAACGAGATCGCCGGCGGCCTTCATGAAGCTCTGGGCCAGGTACTGAAAACGCTTGTAGCATTTCAGGCCACGAGCTCCGCCGTTTTCCTCGTATTCGCGGATCTCAGCGGTGTTCTTCTGCGCCCGCATCATCGCATCGACCTGCAGGACCGTATCGGAGGCCTTCTGCAAGCGGCGGATAGCGATGTGCTGCGGGGCGTGGAACTGCGTCTCGTTGTCGTCTTCGGCGGTCTTGGTGAACACGCCTTCGATCAGGTTCTTGAGCGAGGGCTTGGAGCCTTCGGGCATTTCCTTGGCCGCGTGGTCGCCGTTGAACTCCATGAAGCCGCCGCCGAAGGAATCGAGGGCATCCTTCAACTCGCCGCTGGACTGGCCGAAACCAGCCACAAACTGGTTCTGCTGGCTGGCGCGTTCGGCCTTCTCCAGGCGGTCGGTGATCGCTTCGACGTTTTCCGCCATCTTGGCGAAATCGTCCGTCCGCTGCTCGATGTCCAGACCGGTCTTCTCCCGGTCCTCGGTCATCTGCGCGGTCAGTTCGGCAACGTCTTTCTTGACGCCATCGAACATTTCCTTGACTTCGGCCTCGGGGACAACCCGCAGTCCTTCGTCGTTTTCCAGTTCTTTACTCATCTCATCAACCTCCGTAAAGGGACACAACTTTGAACTTCTTTTCGGGCCTTCCATCCAGAGAAACGAGTTTCATCTGGGATTGCCCGCCGGGTTCAGACTGGTTCTGATCGTCCGGATCGTCCCCTTTCGCATGGTGAGCCGCCTTGATGGCGCTATCTATCATCAATCTTTTGAAATTGTCAATCGTGAAATCGTCCACGTTCTCGGGAATGATATCGCATCCGTTGGGATCGTCGCAGAACAGGGCAGCGGTTATGTCGTCCCCATAGGCGCACTTCATGGCCTTTTGCAATTCAAGGGTACTCTGCGGGTTCATGGCGAATGTCACCAAAGAAACCTCGCGCAGGATCAGCGCCTTAACGAATCTGAAGTTCGCCTCGACCCCGGTCCGGGGGTCCTTCATGCGCTTCATTTCAGTTTTGATAGGCATCCAGCCGATAGACATGGCCTTGAGCCTGTTTTTCTGCACCTGCATGCGGGCGAAATGGATCACATGGGCCAGTGGGTGGTTGGGAATCATTCCGTGCTCATCGAATGGGGAGTCAACGAAGCCTTCAACCTTCAGCCCACCGGCGCGGTTTCCCATGACCCGCTTGCCTGTGGCTACGACCTCGGCGCCTGTGATCTCTCCAACCTGCTCCCGGAATCCATGAAAAAACATGAGTTGGCGGCCGAATTTCAGGAATTCGTTGATCGTCTGCCTGGTGAACGCCTCGGGGGCAACAACATCGCGGCCAAGGTCCGGGTGGCCGGTGTTCGCAAAACCGTGGAATTTCACAGGGCGCATGAACGCATCTTCAGCGGACGAGTCCTCATCAGCCTTGAACTGGATGGGCGCATAGAGGTAGCCGCCGCCATAGTTCCGTTCGGCCGCTTGGTCGGTGAGCTTTTTCTTATCCCTGCGGCTCATATCGGTTCCCAAGGTCATGACTTGTCCCCTTCTCCCGGCGCCCGCACTTCATTGCGGACACCACACCGGCAGTTGATCGTGTTGTCAGCAGTGGCCCCGTTCCAACTATCTCCAGGGTATGCCAGTTTCTGGCCGGACACAACAAACAGTTCCTCGCCCGCCACAATGCTCAGACCGTGGGCCTCGGCGTGGTTCTTTGCCCCTGGCGGCGGTGGCCCGCGCCGGGTGACTTCATCAATGTGCGTCGACCACACTGATCTGACGTCGACCCCAGCCTTGCGGGCGGCTTCGGCCACATCGATTGTCGCTGCGTTGATCGCGGGCAGGATCTCGGTCCTGGCGATGGTCGCCGCATTGTTCCGCATCCCGTTGAAGTGCTTGGACACTCGAGCGGTCATTTCACGCTGAGTTTCACCAACGGCAAGCCCGTCACCAAGCGACCTGCGCAGGTCTAAGTATGACGTCCCCATCATCTTGCGCACTCGCTGCTCTTGGTTTGCCAGGCGGGCAAGAGCCCGGACAGGCTTAACGTCAAATACGGTCTCGATCTTCAGGGCCGCAAGGTTGGTCTGCACCGACCGCTCGATGGCATCCCTGATCTCATCGGACACCGACCCGACAACGGCCTTCTTGCCGTCATAGAACATGATGGCCTCGATCTGCGTCAGGATCTCAGAGTTGACCACAGATCTGGAGGCCAGACCGCTGACTTCCTTCTGGATGTCTCGATAGATGACCCTCAAGGCTCTTTCGATGCGGTTCTGCGACAGCCTGCGCGTGCGGTCGAACTGAAGCCTGAAGTCGTTATCGACCGCCTTGACCGTGACATTCATAGATGCTGCGGACTTGATCATGCCGCCAAGAGCGGTACCCGCTGGCAAAATTAGCTTGGGTTGTGAAATTAGGCCGGGAGGTAACAGCAGCTTAGAGTCATCATCTACGGGCTTGCCGCTGCCGTCCCCACCACCAAGCAACGCCATCGCCGCGGGCTGGTTGTTCAGGAACAAGGTGTCGCCCTCGATGCCCGGGATCGGCTCAAGGCCGTGAATCCTGGTTCGTACCTCGTTCGGGGTCATCTGCCCGGACTGGATGGCAATGGCCCCAGAGTCGAACTTCTCTTTTTGCGATGTCTGTAGGGCCGGCACCTCGCTCGCATCGAACCGGAGCCTAAGCGTCGGGTCATACTGAACCAGACCGGTGGCGTCCCATACAGATTCGATCCGCTTGCCGTAGCGCCCGAGAACCGTGTCCTCATAGGCCATTCGACGCACAGTCTCCGCAGTGGCCTTGTTGGCGAATTTCTCCGTGAACAACTCCGGCTTGTACCCAAACAGGGCGATGATCTCGTCCCGATGGGTGGTCAACTGGGTGTCCATCATCACGTCTTTTTGGAGGATGGTCTGCGGGTTGAACTTCAGCCCGCCCCAAAGGACTGCGATCTTTGCCGCGTTCTTACTGCCTGCGTACTGTTGCATGAAGTGATCGCGGATAACAATCGCGTCACTCTTTTCGATTGAATCCTCTTCGGTCTCCAGCGTTCCGGATAGGTGGACGCCCTGCTTGAGCACGTTCTGGTTGAACTTCCGCAACTCGGCATCCGTGATGATTGTCTGGATACCTGCAGCGGGAATGCCCTGGCCACGGAAGCGGCCGGCGGGAGAGAACGAATCGATGTGCACCACTTCGCTGGTGTCAAAGAACACCCGCGTGCCCGTGATGTTGTATTCGTAGCCAAGCAGGCCAGTTGACTCGGATGAGATCTTTTTCACGAACGGCGAGAACATGACATACATCTCGCCAGGCACACCCTTGGGCGTGTCAGGCCCGGGCGGGGTCAATGCGATGTACGCTTCACCGGTCAGCAGCAGCCAGGCGACCATGGATTCGACAAACTGATACGGGGACTGCAGGGGATTGATCCACCGGAACATCTTTCCGACAGGTGTTTCGTCGGCGCCCTCTAGGACTTCCTTGCCGTCCTCAAACCCTGTTGCCTGCATGACGCGCATGGGGATTGCGGCCAAGGCCGTGGCGGTCCAACTCGTGCAAATGAACACCCAAGGGTGGGTTTCGTAGAGCCTGGCGAGTGTCTGGAGGTTCTCTTGCGGCTGGTCGCTGAAGCTGTTTCCGAGTGCGGCCGATATCTCTGTCTGGCCCAGCACCTGATAGTCTTTGATCTCCTGAAGCCTCGAAGGCGAGATGCCGAGATCCTTGACCAGTTGGTTCATTGCCTGGGGCTGCATAAGCCGGAAGGCCATTTCACTGAGCTTTGTGCCCATGTCGCTTAGAGTTGTGTTCGCTGCCCGGTGTAGAATGCTGGGTTTCTTTGGCATTTATCCAACTCCTACAGTGCCGGCCTTGCGTCCCCACCAGGACAGGCAGGCGGCGATTCCAAGCTCACCGTGCGATAGTTCGCCCGTCTCCCTGCGCTGCTCTGCAGAACCCATAAATTCAATGAGGTCTGAATCGTTGTACTGATATCCCTTAAGGTCGTCAATGCTTTTCTTTCCTGCAAGTTTCAGTTCTCCCTTTGAAATCGCAATTTCCAACTCACTGAACATCAGCGGTTTTGTCAGCCCCGAGGTCGGGAATCCTGGTTTTCTTTTGTGAGGTTTCGTGTTTGCGTGATCCTTCAGCGCCTTGTTGACGTGCTTGTATACCTTTTTGGTCCCCCACATCCGCAGCAGGGTTAGGATCGTGTCACCGGGATAGTTCCGCTCCGGTATGATGATCCCGGGGTATCTCTTCTGCAACTCAACCAGTTTGTTTGCCTGAACTTCAAGCGGCGCCCAACCGCGCCATTCGTACACCTGCTCGCCGGTGTCTATGTCCGTGATGAAGATCCCCGCAGGGTGCCCGCTGGCGTCACCAGTGCTTGCATCGTGCCCGATGGAGTGCCTGTGGCCCGGTATCGCCTCCCTGAGCTGTGCCTTGATGACGAGATCCTTGCTCAGGAACACCGGCCGGCCAGAGTGCAGGAAGCACGATTGATCGTTCTCTGGGAATTCCACAATGAACACATCGCGGGCCGTGAGGTTACCCTGGGGCATCAGGGTCTCGATCTTGTTCCTGCGAAATTGGAGTTGTTCACGAGTTATCCCAAGGCTGGGGATAACATCCTCGCCGTCCGCGGGGTTGCCGTATTCGGCCACGTTGCAGGCCAGTGCCTCGATCTCATCCTCTGTCGGCTCGATCTGCTGGCCGTCTTCGATGGGCAGGACGTTGCGCACGTCCCACCACCATGGATAAAATCGGGCCTTGTAGGCCGCGCTGTCTGGGTTGGTCCTAGCATCGGTGTACCTGCGCTGGAACGAGTCCATCCCGTTGGGGGTTGAGTCGATGTAAATCTTCCCTTTTCCCACCGGTACGCAGTTGACGATCTTTGAGAACATCGCCTCGGCATAGGCATAGAATGCGAATTCGGTCAGGATCAGGTTGGTGATGACCCTGGACTGGCCCTTCTTCATGGCCACCGACTCACTCTGGCCGGCTGTCAGCACTTTGAACGATGACCCGAGGCTGTGGAACCTGAAGCTGCGCACGGTGTCTGTGGTGGCCTGTGGCCTGAATTCATCGGGGATGTTCTCATACTGGACCCGCACCACCTGATCGAAGATCTCGTCTGCCGTCTCCTGGTTGTGGGCAACCAGCTCCGCCTTGGTGCCTGGTATGGTCACCACGTCAAGCCAAGTGTCGGCGACGTAGATGGAGGTCAGCCCGGCCCGCCTCGATTTGAGTGTTATTTCCCTGTTGCGCTGCGTGAGGATGATATCCCGCTGCATGGGATTGAGGATCATGGGGACCGTTCGCTGCAGGTGCGGGTCCTCCACCTCGATCAGGGATTCTATCCAGTTGATTCTCTGTTGTCCGGCGATGGGCTTGGACATGTCGGGCAGGGTTGTGAGCTTATAATTCATCTTTTCCGAGTTCCTTTAGGGCCTTCCCCTCGCGGATTCGGTTCATCATTTCAGGGAAAGTCTCGTTCCTTGTGGGGTCGTTTTTGCCCAAGAAAAGGCCAACCTCAACACGGTCCAGATTGACGCCACACAGCTTGAGAAGGTCTTTGTCGATCTGGTGAACAAGAGCTAAAGCCTTCTGTGTGCCTATATCAAGGCACCTGTTGCGAGTGTCCAGGCTCTTTGATACGAAATCAGCCACGGCCTCGTCTTGGTTTCCAAGCAGGTCCTGCGCCATGCTGATCATGGTCTTTTTGAAGATGGCCACATCGTTGGTGATGGTCCGTCTTGATGGGCTATCGTGGTCCTTGGCCAGCATTTTCGCAATTACAGTCAGGGCAACGCCTTGCCGCCACAACTCAAATACCGCAATCCTGCGACTGTCCGTTGCCTTGACTGATGGGCGCCCCGTCTTGCCCATGGTAAATCACCGCCATTCATCAATAGATATCTAGTTGCGACTATGCGAAGATATGGGAAAATTCACGGCGCAAGCCTCCGGACCTGATAAACCTCAACCATCACGGTAGCACATTTCCCACAATCTGACAGCCTTCGGGTCTGCCTGCACGGCGAGTTGGGGTATATTACCGCGATCTGTTCAACCATCTTCGCAACCACGATACTTATGCGGCTGTCGAATTGAACGGGGTTCTCAATGCCTAACCGCGTGATTGAGGCCTTTTCCGTATGGATGACCTTGCCCCTTCGCTTGCTGTAGTCGATGCTCCCGAAGTTGCTGGTCTTTTTTCTGGTCATGCCGGCCTCAATTCAGCTTGTTCGCCTCTTTGGCCATTTCGTCCACGTATGCCAGGTACTTCTTTGTGAGCGCCTCACCCCATTCGGTTCCCTTCATCGCTGCGTAGGCCTTTACCAGGTCCATGACGATGCTGACCGGGATCTTGACTGCGACCAGCTCCAACTCGCCGTGGCCGTCTGCAGTCATGACCTCGGACTTCACTTTCTTGTACACCCCCGCGGCGTGGCCTATGCCTGAGTTGTTTGCGATCATGACCTGATCTACGACCAGGGCCAGGGGGGCGATGCAGATGATTGCCTGTTCCTCGGGCGTGAATGGGTGTTTGGTGGTCATTTGGTCTCCGTTTCCGCTGAGATATGATTAGATTTCCTGAGTTCTATTGCCGCATTCAGCCCCTCTTCCCAGCAGGTCACGCAGAGCCTCATAAACCTTTTGTTTTTCACGTTTGTGTCCTTCTCGTACAGTAGAAGATCCTCGGCATTACCCGGGACATCGAACCCAACGAGATCGAAACTCCTAAACCCGCAGAGGTGGCACCAATCTTGTCCTTTTTGCGGGTAGAATTTTGTGTCCGACATATCTTTCCCTTTCATTTCCGGTTCGTTTCCGGCCCCGGGGCGAGTCGGGGCCGTGATTCTACTTGTGCGCGTTCTGGCGTGGCGAGTCCTGCGGGCCACCCCTCCGGTCCTTGGTTTCGACCTCCACCTGCTCGTCTGCTACTTCCTCTAGGCGGTTGATATCAAACCCCTGCGTACCGGGCACCTTTCCATCCTTGTCCACTGGCGGCTGAAGGCTGAGAGTATCGCATCCCGTAAGCCATTTATGGTGCCCGGTCGCAACCCCTTCAAAGCCAGTAACCTTATCCCGGTACTTCTTCCCAAGCTCGATCTTCATTGTCCGTTCCTTCCTCTACAGCGAAACCGAATCAGCGTCGAATACGATGATTCCCTCTTCTAAGGCATTGATCAGAGTGTAGATCAGCCAATCGCGCTGTCGACCTTTCCAATCTGGTGGCGCGGTGTGGTGGCTGTCGTGGCACATCTTACAGAGGGGCATGGACAACAGATCCGGGGCCTTCATGCCGGCGCCGCTCTGGTTGAAGTCGCCCTTCAAATGATGCGGGACGCTGGGACCTGGCCTCGAGCATCCTTGACAGGGCTGCCTCTTGATCCATTCCAGGTATTTCGGTTCTTTGCGGTTCATTGGCGAACCCCCGTGTTGAACATGCCTTCAATGATGGCGTCCCTTTCGGCCGTGATTGATATCATAAAATAGTGGGCCGTCTGCTCGATTAGCAGCCTCTCATGGTCTCGCCTCTCCCAAGCCCGCATCTCCCGGGCCAATATGACCACCGCCACGATTGCGAAATAGGCAATTAGTAGATTAAGCACAGTCATCGCCTCCGATCTCAGGGTTGCACCTGCAGTTGATCGTCTGGAGCCGCTCGGGTGGGTCTGGCCACTGGCCGGATGGCATTATGCGGCCTTCAGCCACGAACGAGAATTCATAATCAATCATCCCGAATTCGTCGGTGTACCAGAGTTTGAATATCTTGCCCTTCCACCGCTCAAGCCTCATGGGATCAGTGGGGGGCTGGCGCCGAACCAGATACGAAAGCCACAGAGCCCTAATAAATTCTCTCATTGGACATCATTCCCTTCCTCAAAAAACTTGTCCCAAGGGGTAGGCACCCCATCGGCGTTAAAGCCTCGAACCCTGCTTATCGAGTTCGTTTTGCCCGACATCAAGATGTAAGCCGATGGGACTGAAACATCTGCCCTGGTTTCAATCTGGTAGTGATGAGCGTCGGCGTGACCAGCCCAGCCCAAATGGACGAACATGTCAGCGTTGACCAGAATCAGAAGTGCAGACAGTACAGAGGGCTGGTCTGCCGGCGGCACCGATTTAACCACCGCCATAAGATCCGCCGGCAACACGTCAGACTCGATCTCGATGGGTGGGCACGTCGCGCAGCCGGTAAGGATGCAGAGCGCCATGATCGCTATAATTCCCTTTTTCACCTTTTTGCGCCTCCTGTGTTTGCGGTATCGGCCTTTATGCTATACGTTCGACTCATGCCTGATTTCAATTTAGATCCTTCTCAGTGGGTGTCAGCCTTGAACGAGGCCAACAATACCTTACCGTTCTGGATCGTCCGCGCCCTGGTCATCGGGGCCTTGGCTCGCTGGTGCTGGGAGCCCCTTACTCGCGGCTTCGTAAATATCACCATCGGCATCTCTAACATCATTCGCGCTTTCCGAGGCATTCGTTGACATACACCAACATCAACCAGCGCCACCACCTCCACCGCCGCCGCCTTCACCGCCAATGGGGTCGCCATCCCACGGCCATTCCGGATCGTTTACCCATTCTTTACATCTGTTGTACCAATTCCAAACCCTGAAAATGTAGTGGTTCACTTCTACAACCAGGGGATCGTCGGGGCCGGCGGTGTAAGCTACCGGGTTATCGTCAGAGTCCCTCAGTATAAGAACAGCGGTGTCCTCGTCGGCTTGTGCCACCCCCGCGATCAAACACAGGATGGCTAAGAGTATCATCAGTCTCATTGTTATCCTTCCTCCCTTTCAAACACGGCCACGGTGTCTCCAATGCTCAGATTCGCCACCGAAAAGTCATCAGTAGAGATAGACACCTCATGCGGCATGGCGGCATTCATACACACCCTTGTCCCCACTATTTTCCCCACCACAATCGGCCCTTTCTCGCTGGCGAGGATGGCTTTAATGGCATCAATTCTACCAATCCATGCAACGGCTTCATCGCCACATTCAAATTGAATATGCTGAAGCGCCCCGACCACCGCCTTGAGGCGGGAGAGCTCGGTGTCCTTCTCTCGAATTCGCCCTGCCAGACCGTCACACTCACCATCGAAGTCATCTACACGGCGCCTCAACTCCTTAATCGTTGATTCTTGCTCACGAACCATGGCGATAGCATCGTCTCGTTCTTTTGCTGTCCTGCGCACTGCTGTTTTTGTTAATTCGCTCATGCTTTCCTCCTGGTTCCATTCGCCTCTGCCCTGAGTTCTTCATTGCTGGCTGTCATTGG
>Ga0255048_10000550_pt1 | contig 28726 bp, 40 predicted proteins | sample JV7_2_2_MG_FD_183619 | JGI IMG/M metagenome (GOLD analysis project Ga0255048, IMG submission 183619) | Seawater microbial communities from Jervis Inlet, British Columbia, Canada - JV7_2_2 | ecosystem: Environmental > Aquatic > Marine > Inlet | place: Canada: British Columbia | collected 2016-10-06
AGGTAAAGAACGGCATGGCGCGATTCGAGCTCGTTGGCCGACGGCTGCACGCAGCTACACCGTCGGTTGCCAAGTACCCGTCGTGCAGCGACCCCCAGTCGCACGCCAGGTTGAACCCCGTGAGACCCTCCGTGCCGTTGTTCCAAAGAAGCGTCGGCCAGTAGAGCGTCGGCTCCGTCCAGCGTTCGCCGCGCACGCCGATCGCGGAGTCGAGGAACTCGTCCGAACTGAGAGGGGTGTGGGTCATCGGGCAGCCTTCTTGATCGACTGGTTCAGCCCACGGTTCACACCCTGGGAGATTGTTTGGGCGAGCATCTGCTGGATGGCTCCGGACTGCTCGGACAGTTTCTGCCTGAAGGTGCTTGGGTCCGTGTCGGTGATCTGGATGACGATCTGCGGAGCGATGGTGATCTGCTGAGACTGCTGTGAGCGTGCACCGTCGCCGAGCATCTTCACGGGGATCGCGCGACCGCCCGGCAGCGGCACGACGGCCTCCTTCATCTTGCCCTCGCCGACGCGGTAGAGAGAGTCCTTGATGACTCGACCGCCCGCCGTGATGTTCTCGATCCGCTGCGGGATTCCACCTGAAGCGAACGCCTGTACGACAGCTCCCGGTCGGCCACCCATGACCCCCCCGTTCGCAAGGCCCGCCGCCGCTGCAATAGCGGCAGCCTCGAGCGCGATAGCTGCCTTGGCTGCGGCGAACCCCATCGAGATGATCGGCGACACGGCACCCGTTGCAGCGCCGGCCATGCCCTCGATCGGGATTATCGAGGTGAATGCCGCAATATCCATACCTTGGATCGAGGGCGCGGCGAAGGAAGACGCCAGGCCGACTTGGTCCAAGCCTATGTATGCGTATGCCGCCTGCCCGCCAAGGATCCCAACCTCGACTGCGGCTGCACTCGTCGCTGCGGTGAGTGCTTCGTCCGCTGCGAGAGCCGCAGCGTCCGTGCCGATGTCGCCGAGCTCTTCGGCAGCCTTATCTGCGGCACCGAACAGGAACTCACCGATGGTGCCGATGGTCTTCGTGAGGATCCCTTGGATCGGAGCGATGACCAGTTGAGTGATCGACTGCGACAGTTGCTCGGACAGGGTCGTTGCAACGGTGTCGCGCAGGGCCTCGGAGAAGACCTCCATCGCGTCTACGCCCTCCCGCCCGACAAGTGCCGCGTGTAGTCCCTGCTGGACAGGGTCGTGCACCATCGCGACGAGCCCCTCTGCGAACTGCGTGCCTCGGGAGCCGAGGTTGCCGAAGTCGTCGAGCGCGTCCTGGATGCCCGCCGAGAATCCGTTCTTGAATCCACCCTGCTTGTCCGACTGCTCCTTGCGGACCTTCGCGACCAGGTCGGCAATCGCCATCCAGTTCTTCTCCTCTTCGGCGAGGAGCGCCTGGAGACCTTCATGATCAGCGAGCTGCTCGGCGGTCGATCGCTCGATGCTCTGGTTCATCGCCTCGACCCGCGTGAGGAACGGATCCTGCGCGGCGATGTCGTCCTCGCGGAGTGCCTTCAGTTTAGCCATCTCCGCTTCCTCCCAAAGCCCGGTGAGCATCTGGACCTCTTCCTGAGCCTTGCCGACAAGGGTCAGTTGGAAGAGCGCCGCGCGTGACGCCTCCGTAGCCTTCAGGAACTGGCGCTGTGCTTCGGTCGCGCCCATAACGTGAGCCCGCATGTCGCTGACCAGTTGCTCCTCTTCGATGAGTTCCTCGAGCCTCGTAGACTTGAGCGCGTTGTCCCGCGCGAGTTCTGCATCGACCCAAAGGGTTTTGAGGATTTTTGTAGCCTCCGCCGTCTCCTTGGCGTTTTCGAGATCGAAGAGTTCTAGGCGGGCTCCCGCGCTGGCGCTCCGGAACTCCATGTCGGCCTTGGTGGCACCCACGATCTCCTCGCGGAGTTTGCGGATCTTCTCGGTGCTCTCGATGATCTCCTTGATGTCAACGATGCTGTTCTTGTTGTCCTCTTCGTCGAGAGCTTCCTCGCGCGCCGCCTTCACTAGCTTGTAGAGCTCCCTGAACGCCTCTGCCTCGTCGGGCGTCTTGGTTAGCAGGCTATTCTCAAAGGCTTTGTCCTGCGCTCCACCGATCACCTTGTCTAACTCTCGCTGCGCCGCCGTCGTGTCCTCGATCTCTTGCCGCATGTCACGGATCTGCTCCTTGCCCTCGACGAACAACTCGAGGTAGGTGTCCAGCGCACCCTTGTCCGAGAACAAGAACCCTTGAGGCAACTCCAGGCCCGTGATGCCCCTGAGCGACTCCTCAACGATTGCCTGAGCGCGAGACGGGTCGATCCTGAAGATGTCGTTCAGCAGGTTTTCTTCGTCTGCTGATATGCCGCCAGGCGCAGTGATCTTCACGGCAGAGAGCGCATTCTGGAACTCGTTGCTGACCTTGGCGGCGAGTTCGCTCGCCTTGTCCTCTGCGGCCTTGTCCGCCTGTAGTCCCCTGAAGATATCTTTGAGTGCGCCCGACAGGCTGTCCTTGCCCATCTTGGCGATCTGCCTAACGACGATGTCGAAGCGTTCGCTGAACGAGAGGGTCACCCCGTTCATGAACTCGTTCCAAGCCTCCTCCATATCCACGTTGGCCGTCTCGAAAGACTTGGACAACTCAGATACGCCGGCCAGGAACTCCTCATCAAACACCGCTTCCGGGCCAACCATGTCGCGCAGACCCGCGCTGCTGTTGAGCGCGTTGAGGAGCTCCTCAGTCTTCGCTAGTTTCGCATTCGTGCGCTCGATCTCTGCGGTGGCGTGCTTGAACTCATTCAGGCGCTCCACCTGGCCGAAGGTCATATTGCTCGCCAAGTCGTCGGTGAAGAGGCCGTCCTTCATCAGCGCGATCCGGGCAGCGTTCGCTACGTTTTCCAGCTCGATGAGCTTGTCAATCTTGTCCCTCTTGCTCTGGATCGTGTCCGCGAGCATCGTCTCGAAGCCTTTATCGTCGAGCTCTATCGCGAAGGCTACGTCTGGGAACGGAAGGTCGATCGCCTCTTGCTCGAAAGGCTGAAGCGCGACCAGCGCGTTGATCGCCTTCTTGAAGTCAAACGAGACTGCACGAATGATCTTCGGCAGGCGCAGCAGCAGTTGAACAAGCATCTGTATGGCAGTCACAACCGAGCTTACGATCCTGCGCCCGATCTGGCCGACGAGTTTCCCAAGGCTGCCCATGAGCTCCTTGGCGCGTTCGATCCCGCCAAAGCTGACGATGAAGGCGTCGATCTGGTCGATCGTGTCGCCGATCGCCTGAGCGGCTCCCTTAGCAACACCCTTGAGGGCCTCGAACCCCACAGCGATCTTATCCACGACGAACTCCACGCCTCCGCGCGCTTCGATGCCGTTGCTCAGTTCGGTGATGAAGGTCTCGCCAACTTGACGGAGCCTGAGCCTCAAGGCGTTGAAGAACACCTGGAACCGCTTGAACGGGTTCGAGAGGAGTTTCTCGATCGAGCCATCCACGCGACCGAACGCTTCATTGTTCGCGTCGAGCACCTTGTTGAACTGCTCGTACTGGTTGCCCGTCAGCGCGAGGATCGGGATCAGCGCACGGATGTTGCCGAAGATCTGAGAGTAGGCAGCGGCGTTGTCCCCGAGCTTGTCGCGCAACTCGGTGATGACGGATGCGAACCCCTCGCTCCGGATGCGGGCCACGCTCACGTCGATGTTGTATCGCTCGAGGATCGCGGACGCCTCGATGCTCGGCTTGAGCAACTGGTTGAACGCTTGACGCAGTTGGATGACTGCCGTGTTCGTCTCGATGCCACCCTGGGTGATCGTCGCGATGGCGGCGGAAACCTCTTCAAGGGAGATCCCGAGTGTGGCCGCGATGGGCAGCACCTGGCCGAGCGATGTCGCCAGCTCGGGGATCGTCGTCTTACCCTTGATGACCGTTTGGAATAGTACGTCAGTGATCCGAGCGGACTCTTCCACTTCGTTCCCGTACGCCTTGATGACCGAGGTCACAAGGTCGATCGTCTGCTTGATGTCAGCGAGGCCGACTGTCGCCAGTTTCGCGGACGACTCCAAGACCACCATCGCGTCTGCCGCGTCGGTGATATCAGCCGAGATGATCTGGTAGAAGCCCTTGGCCGCGATGGTCTCCGCGAACCCGAGCGCCTCGCTGAAGGAGAGGATCCGGTCCTCGACCATCTGCAACTCTTCGTCCGTTCCGCTGAAGATCGTTCCGATCTCGGCGATGGCGAGACCGAACTTCTGCGCGTCGGCGATCGACTTGAAGATCAGCGCGGTCCCCGCCATCGTCGTAAGCATCGCAGTCCAGCGCCCTGTGAGCGACCGGACTGCGCTTGTTGTCTTCTTGAGCGACGTGCGAAGGGGCTTGAAGGACTTAGCTGCCTTCTTTGCCTTGCGGTTCGCCTCGGTAGCGAAGTTGTTCAGCAAGCGAACCGTCTTCCCCAACTCCTGAGCCACTTGGCCCTGGATGTTGATGGTGATGGTGATCGTTTCGTTTGCTGCCATGACTTACTTCCCTTCTCGTTTCAGGTCTTCGATGGCGGCCTTCTCCGCGTTGATGATCCCTATGACGTGCGAGACGCAAGCCGCTTGGTCGTAGGAACCCCCAGGGTCAGGCAAGACCCCATTCTGGAACGCCGACCACATGGTCAGAGCCCGTTGCTCCTCGAGGCCGACGATGGACGCCGGGCACCGATAGATGTATTGGTCGCCGCGCCCCTCGCAGAGTCCGCAGGGTTCCCCGTCGAGCACCTTGTTCCCGTGACACCTGGGGCATGTGATGCCGAACACCGGAGTCGGTGCTGGTACATCGCAGCCCCAGGCCGCACGTTGGAGTTCGCTGCTCTTGCAAGTGGGGCACCGTGGTACGTCTTCAGAAAAGGCAAGGTGCGCGGCGACCCTCAGTTTCCCACATCTTTCTCGTCCGACACCTTGCCCTGTTGGAACAGGGCAGACATCGCTTCGGCTCGGTGGTTGAAACTGAACATCTGGATCTGGTCGTAAGGCAGCTCGCCCTCGACCCACTCGTCCTTGAAGGGGATCGGCTGACCCTCTTCATCGACGGCGTTCTCCCAGCCCACGACGCGCTTGGCGAAGATTGAGTTCACCTTGCTCGCCTTGAACTGGAGAAGGATCGCCTGCTTGCCCTCGCCGTCGTCCGAGAACGACGACTCGAGTGCAGCGTCAATGAAATCCTCTTCCTCGATCTTCGAGAGAGGGGAGAGGAAGAGCGCAAAACGCTCTCCCTCTGCAACGTCTGATTGACCTGAAAGCACATGCTTCCAGCGTCCACGTCGGGTGAGTATTAGTTTCGGCATGGTCTAGCCCTCCTAGCTATGCCCTTGGGTACACGGGGTAGTCAGGATCAGCGTGCGAACACGGCGTCCTGGTGATAGCTGAACACGAACTCTCGGTCAGAACCATCCACGCCTTCCGGGTTCTTGCCAGAGGCAGAGAACTGGAGGTCGCGCGTAGCAAGACCGTTCCGATCGCCACCACCCTCAGAGGTGATGAAGCAAGCGGCGGTCGAGAGGTGGAACTGGTTGGCTGCGGTGTCGCCCAGGGTGACGCGCTGGCGGAACGTGGTCCCGTTCCGGAAATTCGCGAGGAACGGGAACGAAGCCTCGGGGCGCACGCTCGGGTCAAAGGACCCGGTGACCGCACGACCACTGATGAAGGCTGCGCCCCTGGTGCCGTCGGTGGACGCCGCGCATCGCTCGATCGCGACCTCGTTGGCGTACTCCACGGACCAGGAGTTGATGCAGGCGGTGTGCTCGTTCGCCGGCGTGACCGCAGGCGAGTCGGCAGCAACGCCGTAACCGATCTCTAGGAACACCGGGGGGACCTTCGAGGTCGGGACCGGGGTTCCCGTGAGCTGGCCGTCGCTGATCGACGCGATCAAACCCTTGAAGGTGAAGTCCATGAACATCGGCTCGCCGAGGTTCGCGGTGAACGTCACCGACCCACGGCAGCCCTTCAGCAGGCGCTTGACTCCATCCTCGATCACGCCGAGGGAAACCGAGGGCATCGTCGGGGTCGTGATGAACCCCCCCGAGCCAGAGACCTCGAACGTCTTCGTTCCTGCGGTGTCGGTAAAACCTCTCCCATCGAAAGGAAGTCGCCGATGTCCAGGAGTTTGAAGTCAACCAGGCCGGCTGTGCTGGCACCAAGTGCTTCGGCGGCTTCAATGACAGCACCCCCGGTGCCGCCAATGTAGATGTCGCCGATGTCGATGTCGCCAGAAGTCGTCGTGAGCTCCAGTTCAACGAGCGGGGACGAGACGGGCATCCACGCCCAGCCGCACTGCGGGTCGCCGGCAGCGGTGCTCGCCGTTGCCGTAGACAACGACGTGGCACCCGTGATCAAGCCAGTTACGGGGGTCGTCCCGGTGTGGTAGAGCTTCGTAGCGCCCTCCCACGTGTCGTGGACGACCTTGCCCGTTCCTGATCCAGACCCGGTTCCGGAGAGTTCTTCGCCGGAATAGAAGGCGTCTGCGCCGCCAGCCGTGATGGCCCCGATGTCCGTGGAGCTCATCTCGTACTTCTTGAGACCGCAAGCCTCCAGGAGGATGCTCCAGTCCGGAACCGCGTCGGCGGTTGAAGTACCCGCGACTTCAACGCGGAACGTGCACTCGGCCTCGACGACGCCGGCGATCGGCGTCAGCGGGGTGAGCGATGTCCGGTTGATCTCGCGCTCGTAGGTTTCTCGGTCGTAGGTGACCTGGGGATCGGAGACGAGGAGTTTGGCGTTCGCGACATCGACAAGATTCGACGCGGCGACCCCCGGTTGATCCTCGACAGCCGCCAGTAATTGGAAGAGTCTCTTTGTTGCCATCTTGTTATCTCAGGCTGCTTGGGTGGGGTCCGCCGTGTAGTGGCGGAAGGGGATAGTGACGACGATCTCCGCTGCGCTGACCGGCTGACCGCCGACTAGCTCGAAGACATCTACGCTTTCGATGATCGTGTCTATGGCGAGACCGCCACGCTTCAGGTCTGCAAGCAGAGCCTTCTGAGCGTCGGTCGCCATATCGCGGATCGCTTTCTCGAGTGCCTCGTTGTCCTGAGACGGGCTCGGTGGACTGAGCAAGGCACACGTGACTGAGAGTTTCAGGTCGATGCGCTCGAGGCCATTCGGACAGTCGTGACTGTGCGGAGAGTCGAGCGCGGTGACGATGAAGCAGGGGTACTCCACAGCCTCCAGCACGTTCCCGAACATTCGGAAGACGCGCGGGGTGGACGTGTAAAAGGTGTTATTGCCGTCCGTTACCTTTTCGAGCGCGGTGATCACGCTCTGGACGACGCGCCATTCGACGGAGTTTCCGAGGCTCATCGCTTCGTCTCCTTCAGGCGCAACGACAGCGACCAACTGGTGGCGCTGTCTTGGATGATCTCGAGGTCGCTAACCATCCGGCACTCGACGATGGCGGTCCCATCCGGGGGGATGTAGTTCACCGACCCGACGCGCCCTACGGCCTCGTACGCGCGCTGAACCAGGTACGCCTTACCCTCCGAAGCGTTCGCCCATGTGAGGTCAAACGTACGGAGCGTGCGCCCCGTGAGGAGCGTCGGAAGGATGACCGACTCGGCGTCATCCAGGATGCCGCTGATCTGCGTCTCGTCCGTGTGATCGAACTCGGGGCAGATGTCGAGGTTGTCAACTCTAAGATCGACGAGGCTCATTTCTTGGGGATCCCCACGAACGAGTCCTTGAGCGCCTTCCCAGCGGCGGTCGTCAAGCGGCGGCGCAGTTTCCCACGGGCCACCTTGTTCGTGGCCGTGTCAATCATCCCGAGGCGCGACGCCCTCTTCTTGGGTGACTTAGGTCCAGGGATGACGACGCTCTTCCTGAGCGCGAACAGGAACTTGAGATCCTTGACCTCGACACCCTTGTTCCGCTTCTTGCGGCTGACCGTGTGCGTGCGGCGCACGTAGTAGAGCGTGTCTCGGTTCTTGCCAGACTCGAGGAAGAACCCATCGACGATCTCGGGGTGCAGCGGGCTGTCCCATCGCGCGCTGCCACCGGGCTTGAGGTTGTCCTCGATCGGGATAGCGAGGAATCCGCCAGCCCTCTTGGCTGAGATCCTGCCGCCGAACTCCTGCAACGGCGCGTACTCGCTGTCGCTCCACATGCGGAGAGAAAGGTCGCTCAACTTCGTTCCGTTGACGCGCTTGTGCAGCGAGTTCCGGAGAGCGTTGGTGCGGTTACTGAGCGTCGATTTGTTGTTTTGGGATCCGTACGTCGGCGCGTCGCCCCTGAAGCGGTCGGCCATCTTCCCAAACCACCAGTCACCCTGAAGGCGCAGGGCCTTCTTGAGATTCCGGTTCAGCGCCGTCCCCAAGCTCGGGAACGACTTTTTCAAGCGGTTCATGTCCCGCTTGCTTACGCCTGATTTCTTCTTGCGTGCCATTAGATCTGGAGCATCCGGTGGCGTGAGAAGCGGCGGTGGACATCCTTCAGGAGTCCGAGCTGGTCGAACTGCTGGACGTAGGATCCCTTGAATCCGATAGACCCCGTCCCCGCGTTGATGCGGCGAAGGTACTCGATGATCTGCTGATCGACCGCGCCGGCGAGCGCGGGGTACGCCGCGACGAACGCCGCAGTCAGCGCCGCAGCGGTCGCGCCGGTCACCATCCCTCCGGTGTAGGTCACCTGGACGAACCCCGGCGAGTACGGAGTCGGGCCACGGAGGAACAACTCTCCGCTCTCGCTGTCGGTCTCGTACAGCTCGGAGGACATCGCCGTGACCCCGCCCCACTCGCCCGTGCGAAGGTGGTACTTGACCGAAGCGACCGAGGCGACCGGGAAGCCAATCAGGCGCATCCGGTGCTTGTGTGCACGGACCTGATAGACCTCGGTTCGGGATTCGGAGGAGACGTGACGACCCAGGAACTGCTCGCAGTCATCAGAGATTTCTGCGATCAGTTCGTCGAGGAGATCGTCGTCCGTCTGCGTGGTTATTCCACGGCGGCGCTTCACTCGGTCTTTGGTCGTCAACTTCGTCACCATCAGAGATCAACCCCTTCCTCTTCCTCGCGGTCGCTCCAGGGGAACACCGCGTCTTCGTCCTCGGGATCCTCCTGGAGAGGCTCGTCCAGCGCGGGCTCTTCCGGCTCTGGTTCGGGCCGAGGGGCCACAGGGGCAGCCTCGGGGACCTCCAGGACAAGGTCACCCTCGATCTCCTCGTTCACCGAGCAGACCTGGTTCGGGTACATCTTGGCGATGGGATCATCGTCGGGGAGCACGGTGCCCCTCGTCGCGTAGATCGTTCCGTCACTTGGGTTCGTCAGCGCCCGGAGTGCTTTGACCGGCATCGGAGTCCTCCTTGGGGGTCGTCGGGCGAGTCCGCTTCGTACGGCTACCCGTGGGGGTCGTGTCGAGGCCGGGCAGACCGCCAGCCTTGGGCTTGGGCTGATCCGCCGCGTTGTCCTTCAACTTGTCGCGGCGCGAGCCACGGCGAACATCAAGGCGCTTGACCAACTTCTGATTGACGAGTTCGTTCAGGATCGGTCGCGGATAGCTCTGCTGGTCCTTGACCTTCCCGCGAGCCTCGTCGAGCTCGCCTTTGGGCACGGGCTCGAGGAACCTCTCCTGCCCGAAGAGGAGCATCGACTCCTCCTTCCGATCTAGGTCCACCACGTACCCAGCCTTTCCGCGATCTCGCATCGGGTGCTGGATGGGATTCATGATCGACTCGGGCCACTTGATGTTCTTTCCGGGCTTCACGCGCCAGAGGCCGGTCATCGTCGAAAGGTTCGTTGCGGGGCGTGCCATGTTCTGTTCGGGGGTTTCGGGGGTGGTTGGGAGGCGGGGGCCGAAGCCCCCGCCTGTCAGCGACTCAGCTCAGACCTACAGGTGGGTCGAGCCGATCGTGAACGACTCGAGGTGGTCGATCGACACGTCGGCATACATGATGCCACGGACGAGCGTCTGGTCTTTCAGGAACGTGCTCGCGCCGACATCAGTCGTGCGGAGCTCCATCGTCTTCCAGAACGGGACGCGGATCTGACGCCAGTCGCCGAAGATGACGGTCTCTTCGTCGCCGGAGTAGGAGGTGTGCGCCAGGAGTGTCGTGGTGCGGATCGGGTAGCCGAGCAGGTTCGTGTTCGCGCCGTCAGACACGACGAGGCGGTTGACATCGACATTCGAGGTGCCAGAGGTCATCTGGACAGCACGCGACCAGTCGGTCGGGTTCATGACCCAGCCGAGGCTTCCGCGCAGAGCGTTGACGTTCATCAGGTCGGTGATGAACTCCATCGCCTCGTTGTAGGTCCACGCGGCTCCGATGCCGACAGCACCCGAGGCCAGCTCGCCCGACATGAGCGGGCTTGCGTTCAGCAGGCCGGTCGGGTTCGCGCCCGAGCCGCTGCCCTTGAGGACGGCGGTGTCGAGAGCCGTGCGGAACTGCTCGATGAGGTTGTCTCGGATGATGCCTTCAGCCATCGGTCGCGAGTTGCTCAGGAGCATGTTGGACACGCGGACGGCACCGGCCAGGCGACGGGGTCGCATGGTGTGCTCGCCGAACGTCGGGTCGGTCTCGCCGATCGTCGTGTTCTCATAGGACCACGTCGCCGAGGCACCTGAGAGCAACACGGGGATCGTGACGGTGCCGAACATATTCGGCATCGCGCGTGCACCCGACTGGAAGACGACCGACTCTGCGTAGAACAGGTCGATGATCTCGTTCATGTGCTCTTCGGGCACAAGGTGGGGGCCGTTCAGCCCATCAGGAGACGCGACGTAGCCGGTATCGCCGGCCTTGGTCGAGACCGCAGCATCCTTGGTCTGCGCGGCGAGCCATGCGCCGCCATACTGCTTCTCCATGTTCTTGAAGCACTCGAACTCGTACGGGGCGAGGTCGGGGTTCTTGAGACGGATGGCGTCGAGCGCGCGGGCGAACTCGAACTTCTGACCCTTCTCTTCGTTGACTCCGGGGAGGCTGAAGTTGGGGTTTTCCTTCGCGTACTGCGCGATGGCTTTCGGGACCAGCTCGTCGAGCATGTTGCTGACTTTCTGAGCAAGCTCGGTGTCGCGGTCGTCGAAACGCTTCGCGATCTCTCCGTTTAGGGTGGTCAGCAAGCCCTTGACGGCGTCTTGCTGCTCGGAGAACGATTTTTCTTGGGTGTCGGACATAACGGTGGTGGTTGAGGTTCAGTTCTGTTCGGAGCTGCCCAGTAGGGCGATGCGTGCCTGCTCGGCGACGCGCTCCATGAAGTTGTCCTCGCCGCGAGCGTCGGGATCCTGCGAGGGTTCGTCGAGCTCATCGCCCGCGCCCGTCGCCACCGCTTCAGCCTTCGTGAGGTTCGCAACCAACGTGTCAACGCAGGCCGTGAGTTTTTCGATCGCAGAGCGCGACTCCTGATCGAGCGCGACAAGTGTGCGCTCGGGGAGTTCGCGGCTGTCCGCCGACGGCTCTTCGCCGGGCGGGGTCTCGACTACGGTCTTCTGGCGCTGCTCCGGGGGAGCCTCCGCAAGACTGTCGATCGTGTCGTGGTATTCGTCGGGGACGAAACCGCCCTGCTCGACGGACTCGCGCGTGACCGCGACGCTCTTCATCGCGAAGATGCGGCGGCGGTTGATGAGTTCTTCGTCCGTGGTGAAGTTGAGGGCTCGCTCGAGGTGCTGGACCATCTCGGGATCCCAGCCAAACTCCTCAGCCTTGCCGAAGATCTCGCGGCCAGCATCGACCATCTTCTTGCGGAGAGCGTTCTTGTTCGCGGGGACCGGAACGACGGAAAGCTCGAGGAGTTCCTGCTCCTGGTGCAGCACGCCCCACTCGCCGAGGCCGAGTTTCGTGCGCTCTTCGTCGCTCTTCGGGTACGTGAACGCCTTGGGGATGAACCCAACGGAGACGCCAGGCAGAGCGCCGGCCTCGACCAGTTTGCGGACAGCGTCGGCGTGAGCGTTCGTGTCCGCGTCGTGGAAGACTGAATCCGTCATGAGCGCCTTGGCCCCGTTAGTCTTCCCCTTCCAGACATTGGAGACGTTGCCGATCGGAAGGCTCCTCTGGTCGTGAGCCCACAGGAGTTGCGGGTTCGACTTGAATCGGTCGAGCCCCCAGCCGGCGACGAGGATGATGTCGCCCATCGAGTCCACGGACTCGTCGCTTGCGACGTGCCGGAACTTCTGAGCCTTCTCGTCCCCAACGGCCTTGGTCGCCTCAACCTTGTGGGTTCCACCGACGAATCGGTAGTGCATCTCAGACCGATCGCCCTTGATGGCGACCATGTCTTCACGCGAGAGGTCTTTCAGATCGTCGTTGGACGCTAGTCCGCATTGGATGCGCTGTGCGCGTTCGATGAGTTTCATGGTCTGGTCAGTCCTTGACGATGGGTCGCGTGACGCAGCGACAGTTGATGACATCCTCGGGAGCACCAACTGGGTCGCCGGGGTGTTTCAGTTGAGAGGTATCCCTGAAGGAGTCGCCGACAGATCGGATGACTCCATCGAGGATCACGTGCGAATGGGGGCTTGCGTTGCGTACGTGGGAATCTCCAGAGGTCACCCATTGGTGCTCGGTAATTCCTTCGCGCGACATCATCTCGAACCGCGTGCCGCTGGCAGCGCGGTTTACTTCGGTGCGCGCGATCGTGCTCGCCCGAGCACTGCGCGACTTGAACACCTTCCTGAGCTCTCCCCGGATCTCGGGGAGGACTTGGCGCACATGCTCCTGGAGCGTCGCCATCGAGAAAGGTCTCTTCCTAAAGACGCGGACCAACGCATCGCGCACGTCGTGCTCGAGCGTCGTGTTGACAGCCTGGGAGAGTCGGATGCGCTGAGACTTCAGGTAGTCGAGAGCCCAGGGGTCGCTCGACGTAAGAGCGTCTGCGCCCAGCTCGACCGCGAACTCTTCACTCGCCTCGCGAAGCACGTTCGCAAGCGGACCCTTCAGCTTGTCGGCCAGCTTCGCGTTCCACTCCGCAACGTCGAGCAGCAGGATGTTGAGGAAGTTGGGGTCGTCGATGATGTTCTGCGGAGAGACGTGGACGCCAACCTTCTCGACGCTGGCAGTCCGGAAGCCTTCCGAGCCCTTCTCCGCGTAGTCCTCGACGCGCTTGATCTGAGCTGCGTTGTAGCGGCCCAGGTAAGCGTTCGCCGCCTTCCTAACTACGCGCTCGCCGGGCTCAAGGACGTTTGCCTCGTAGCCCTTGTGGTAGGTAGGGGGGGCCTCCTCGTAGTCACTGGACGCGGTCGTATCGTCGCCCTGGTGTTCCTTGGAGGAGACCCCTTTGCCATCTGATCCGGTGGGACCGTTCGACCCGCTCTCGCCGCCGTTCGATCCAGGGAAGTCGTCTTCCTCTTCGCCGGAACCGCTGGAGGGAGCCTCCTGCCCGTTCTCGCCCGGCCCCTCATGGTTCTTCGATCCGCGCAGGGCGTCCTCTGCGGCGACGATGTTCGGGGGCAGCCATGCGATCTTGCCGAACTCGGTCTCGACGCCGACTAGGCCAACGATCTTCGCCGACTCGTCGTACGAGAGGCCGATGTTCGCCTGGCTCATCGAGATGGCGAGTTCGTGTTTCTTCTGGCTGTCGTCCCGGAGCGCCTCGACGTGCGAGGTGTCGAACCGCGCAATAAACCCGCGCGTGCGCGAGTCCTTCATACGCAGGATGAAATCGTTGTTGATCACGTCTTCGATCGACGCAAGCAGCGCAAGGACTCCGTTGCCGTTCTGCCAGAACTGCGCGACGGCGGTCGCGTAGTTTGAGTAGGTCGCTTCCTCGAGTACGCCGAGCACCGGGAGCGGGACGCCAAGGATCGCAGCGGTCTTGTTCCGGACTGCCATGAGCAAGTCCTTGAACTCCATGTCGCGCGGGCCGAACTTCGCAGCCTCGTACTTGACCTTGCCCGAGATCACGCGCCAGCGGCCCTTGTTCTCAAGAGAGAACTCGTCGGCTGCCTGCCGCTCGGCTGCACGCTCTTCCTCTCGCGACAACTCCTCTTCGTTGATGATGTAGCCGCCAGGGTCTCCCGAGTTGGCGAGCATCGCCTCGAGGTATCTCTGCGCGCCGAACTCGAGCGCGAGGTCTCGAAGTAGAACCTCAACGTCGCCGAGTCCGCGCAGCGGGTTCGCCGGGTCGTAGTCGGCGAACTGCACAACGGCAGGCGACGGGAACCGCGTCTGGTCCTTGCTCGGGTAAACCCAGCCGGCAGGGAATCCGTTCTTCCCAGGGATCTCATCGACGGTCGATCCCTTCACCGGGATGATGAAGGCGGGCAGGTCAATCCTTCCGTCTCCATCGGGCTCGAGGGGGTGCTTCGTTCGGTCAAAGCAGAACCAGAAGTCTTCGCCGTCGATCTTCCTGTGGAGCGTCGCGGCTTCCCAGAACTTCGCCGCAGTCATGAACTGGTTCGGGCGGCGGAAGAGATTCACGATCGGGTGGTCGGTGACCTCCCTCGCGCTCGCGTCCTCTTGCGGATCGACTTCGTAGAATCGCAACTTGCAAGACCTCACCGCCGAGCTGATCGCCTTCAGCGCAACGTGGACCCAGCCAGCCTGCTCGTACGGGCGCTCGATGTTCTCGCCGCCCGCGTACCTGGCCTCGCCAGACAGGACGGTTCCCATCCAGTTTCCGTTGCCGCCAGCGGGACTTTCCCACTCAGCGACGGTACGGGCCTCGATGGAGGTCCCGTTAGTGCGGACGAAGGGCTTCGCCCGCGTGGGCCTTGGGGCGGTCTTAGCGACCATCCACTCAGGTTTTGCGGTTCGTGAGGCGATCACGACCCGCTGGTTACGGGACGACTGGAGTCAAGTCCAGTCTTGTAATACACTCCGTGGTATGGGTATACGCTTCGGCCACATCAAGGAGGGGGGGCACCAGGGGGAGCGTCTGAGCAAGATGATGCCCGTCCGGCTGACCCCGTCGCAGCACCAGGGAGTGGTCCGTGCGGCCCGTGAGACCGGATTGACGGCCTCCGAGTTCGTCCGGCGCAGCGCGGAAGAGGCGCTCCGCAGGCGCGAGGCGGTGCGGCGGATCAAGCCGTAACAGGCTCAGACCCCCGGTGGAAGATTCATCAGTTTCACGCCGTTCTTCTCACAAGCATCTCGGCTTCTCGTCATCAGCGAGCGTTCGCCCGCCCAGCGTTTGATCCACTTGGCCTCGCGGCCTTTCGCGGCGCTGCGGATCGAGTCCGTCGCGCAGGCGTCGTGATATCCGAAGCCGCCGAGGTCGCACCCCACGAAGTAGACGTGAGAGAAGCGCCGGCGCACCGCCCAGGAGATCGCCATCGTTGAGCTGTACCGAGGTCCGCTCTTGATCGCGACTCGCAGCCACGTTGGTCCGTCGTCAGCGATCTCTATCGCGGGCCACTCGAAATGCGGGATCCCCAGATTCTTCAGCCACTTCTCCCAGCCTTTCACGCGCTCTTTGTTCGTGACGATCGTGGGGCGCAGTTTGAGGAACGCCTCGCGTGCGTGGTCGTGGATGTGGTTGGGCGTGTCATAGCAGATCCACCAGTCGCAGCGCGTGAGCCCCTTGAGGGCCACGTTGATCGCTGCGACCGGCAGGTCGTCCGGCAGGTCGTCCGGATGAAAGGACGGGCCGGGGCAGGCTAGGGCTAACCCGCGCGTCTCACCCTCTGGATCACGGCTAGGACATCTTCGGGGTAGATCCTCCCCATCGCGTCCGTGCAGTGATCGCAGGTCCGACTCATTGATCCGCATGGCGACCCCTCGGTCTCGACGTATAGGTTTTCATGTTCTGGATACCCCAGGATGTTCGGATCTGATCGTCCGCCCCAGATGACGACTGCCGGGATCTTGAGCGCCGCTGCCGCGTGGTGCAGGAACCCCTCGGAGCAGAGCACGGCCCCCGCGAAGGACATGATAGCCATAGCCATCCGGACCTCTTCCTGCACGCGACCCGAGACGCCGAACATCGTCGGTGCTCTTCCGGGCGACATCTGGACGGTCTGAACTTGCGACACGCGCAGCTTGCCGACTACGCGGATCCAGCCGCTCATCGGCCACTCCTTATTCGTGCCAGAGAACGTCCCCTTCACGTAGGGGTCGAACGCAACGAACCCCGGCTCGACCTCGCGGTCAGACATCCACTCGCGGGCACGCTTGAGCTCGTCGTCGGTGAAGTGGAACGATCCGCGCATGGGCGTGTAGCTCGATCGCAGCACCTGCTTCGATCCTCCCGACCTGGCGTAGTCGATGTAGGGGCGATGCCCTGGGCAGTTCAGAAGGCTGACCGCGCCCTTTGCGCTCTCGCCTCTCTGTATCAGCCACGGAACCTTCTCAAACACCGGGCTGAACCGCTGCTTGCCTGTCGAGTCGATGATCTTCACCTTCCTCTCGGCGTTGCGGTGCAGTCGCTCGGCCTCGGCAACGGCTATCAGTTCATCACCTAGTCCCATGCGACCTCCAGAGGGCTTGGCCCTTTACGGTTCGTCCGATCCACTGACCCTTCAGTTCTTTCCACTCAAGCCAATTCTCCATCGCCGCCCACTGCCCCGCTCTCCACTCCGGGTAACCGTAGAGGTCATCGAAGAGCAGCAGAGCGCCGGCGTGATCCAGCCGGTCGTGCAGAGAACCGAGAACGCAGAGCGTGGACGAGTAGATGTCACAGTCGAGGTGCGCGAGGTCGATCCTCCCGACCTCGCGGTCTACCGTGTCCGCGAACCACCCCTTGTGAAGGTGGACGCGGTGGTCGTCGAACTCAGGAACCGGGCAGGCGAAGTGCCCAGCCCGCGTGATCTCAACGAGCTCATCGCTATCCGACCTCACCCAGTCATCAGGCAGACCTTCCCATGAGTCGTACAGGTGTAGCTCACCGTCCGGCTTCAGCATCTTGAGTAGGTGTCTGGCGCTCTTACCTTCGCGCACGCCAAACTCGGCCCATCGCGTGCCCGCCGACTCAACTGCTGCGAACGCGCGCAACTCCTTGCGGCTTCCGAACAGGGGCGCGACCGCTACTTCTTCAGGGATCGAATGGTTCGGCATCTGTCGATGAAGGCGTGATGGCTAGCAAGAGGGAAGGACTTTCGCATGGCCCCTCGGTCTTGAAAGAGAACCCCAGCGGACGGGTTCCGAGTGGCCGATGCGAGAATGATCTTCCCGCCCGTCGGGGGCTTGTGCGGAGCGATCGGGTGTGGGTTGTTCACCGGACCTGTCTGGTCGTACAGATCTACCCCGCCGAAGCCGCACAGCTCGAGAAGGTCCAGGAAGTTTGACGGCGTGTAGTGCCTCAAGTGGAACGGGTTCGAGTCGAGGCGGTGCGGCTCGACGTTGATGTTGGGCACCGAGAAGAAACATCTCGAGTCCGGCCTCGTCTTCACCCAGAGGTCCACAAGGAAGAGTTCCGGCATGACCAGGTGCTCGATGACCTCGAAGCAAACCGCAGCGGTGAACCCCGCCTCCAGGTTCTCGAGCGAGTGGAGTTCGTGGTGCTCGAAGTCTAAGTTGGGGCGCTCTTCGCCCCAGTAGTGCTTCGCGAGCTCGACGGACTCCTCACTAACGTCGATGCCGGTCGTGTGCTCTGAGGCTTCAGCCAGCAGCGCCGATCCGTATCCCGTTCCGCACCCAGCGTCGAGGACTCGCTCATGGCCCTCTAGTTGGCTCGCGGCCCACCTGTACCGTTGCGTGTGGTTTGCCTTGATGGCGTCGTGCGTTACACCGTACTGGCGCTCGCCAGTCGGGATCATGCGCTCTCTGAGTAACTGTGCTTCTGATGCGTTCATGGTCAGTTCGGGGGTTAGGGGGCGGCGTCCTTGACGCCTTGCGCCACGCGGATCGCGCGGCATCGGTCGATCATCGCATCCTGAAACTTCTGGGGCAGGAGGCCCGTGAGGTGACCGATAGCGAGGCGATCCATCTCATAGTACGGGTCAACGATGCCAGCGCAGATCACGATCTTTCCGTCAGCGTCGTCCGGTGTGTGGCGGATCTCTTCTGAGCCGCTCTGCGAGAACGTCCCGATGACGTTGAACCCGCAAGCCACCAGCATTTGCCGTAACTCCTGGGCGGTGTAGTGCCGGATGTGGAACGGGTTCTTAGCGACGCTGTGAGCCTTTACGTTTGAGTTCGGCGAGCTGATGAAGATGGTCCCGCCTGGGCCGATCTCTTTGCGTACGCGCAGCAGGAACAACTCTGGCAAGACCAGGTGCTCGATGACCTCGAAGGCGACGACGCTAGAGAACGATGCAGCCGAGGTGAAGCCGTGCAACTCGCGGTGCAGGAACCGAACCTTCGGGTGCTTCCAGTAGTGCTTCGCGAGGCTGACCGTTTCGAGGCTGACATCCATCCCAACGACAGACGCTACCCGCTCTGCAAGAACCGTCGATCCGTAGCCGACGCCGCACCCGGCGTCGATCACGTCGTCCCTGTCGCTAACGATGTCCCGCGCCCACACATAGCGGTTGAGGTGCGCGCCCTTGATCTGATCGAGAGTCAGCGGGAACTGCCGCTCGCCACGGCGCTGCATCAGCCTTCTAAGAGTTTGCGCTTCAGTCTTTTCCACGGGGTTCCTTTTTCGATCTCGGGGATCGTCCATTGGGTGTAGGCGAGCTCGGCCAGCCATTGGTACTTCCTGGAGTCGTCAGCAAGCCACGGGTCGGTCAGCCGACCGAGGTGGTGGTTGGCGACATCGTACGCGGGGCTTCCTGTATCCATCGCCCACGTTGGAACTCCAGCGCAGATCGACTCGATCGCGCTCAGGCTTGTGAACGTGATGACGGCGCACGCGCTTTCCAGATCGCGTGCCAGGCCCTTCGCGGACAGGTCGTTGGAGAGTTCCGCGTAGGAGGGGGGCGTGAACGACTCGCGGTCGAGCGGGTGGGGCCGGATAATGATCCGTAGGTCCGGCGCGTTCACCTTGACCTGCGCCGCCATCGACCTCGCCCAGTTGCGCACGTCTACCCCACGGAGGCTCGCGTCGGTGTTCTTCTGGAGCATGATAAGGGCGCTGTCGCCGCCGTGCTTCCAGTCGCGGACCTCGATCCCTTGCTTCTCGGCGATCATGTCGAACCGATCGCCGTCCACTCCCTCGTTGGCATAGTCGGCCTCGTCGCGCAGGAACCCGTTGAGGCCAACGCGCCAGAACTCAACCGGATCAACATTGAGCCCTTGACGGAAGCAAGGCGACTCGATGACTACGCGGCTCTTCGGGTGGATCTGGATCAGCGTCGAGCGGTCAGTAGAAAGCCTCGAGTCCCTCAGCCGGCCACTCTTCACGCCGCTCGCGTGCACCGCGACATCGCAGGGATCGAAGAGGTCCGTCGTGAACTCGCAGTCATCGCCAACAGCAAGGCATCCCTTCCGGAACGCCTCGAACGCCGGTCGCCCGCCTGAGCTGATCGCGGGTGTCATGATTCGTACTTTCATCGGATCGCGTCCTTGAGTGGTCGGTATGGAAATGTTCTGAGGGCAGACGCCTTGTTGCAGTTCCAGACGTTCGAGGATCCGTACAGAGGCACGCGATCGAAGTCGTTCCGGTAGGTGTCGTAGTGGGACTCTGGTGGTCGCATGTTGTCTGGGTAGTAGTCGTGGAAGTTTACCGTCCTCCCCTTCTCGCCCCGCATGTCGAACCCAATCAGGTAGATGTTCTCTGCGCCAAGAATGTCGGCCATATTGACCGCCACCAGGCCGCTGTTCGAGAAGACGGGCACGCCGGTAATGAAGTCGGAACCCCACTCTTCCTGCGAGCACTCCATCACGTGGCATCCGTACTGGCTCTTCGTGTTCCAAACCATCGCCTCGAGCGCCGCTCGCACGCCGACGATGTCGTTGAAATCGGCTTCTCGCGAAGCTCGCATCAGGAGCAGGATCGAGCCGAAGTACGCGATCGTTGGCTTCGCCGCTCGGTATCCCATGTTGACGGTGATGACCTTGCGGCCCTCGAGCACGGAGAGGTCGTGGTCGAGCACAGACGGGCCACCGCCGACAATGAACACGTCTTCTCCAATCCAGTCGAGGTCGGCAAAACTGTCGTTGAACCTGGGTTTGTGCACCCTTGGGAGTTGACCGCTATTCAAGCGGGTGAAGTAGTTGTCTCGCTGCCAGGATCCCATCAGGCTTTGAACCTTTCCCAGTTGTTGTCCGGTCGAGCCTTCAGCTCACGCGCGAATGCCTGGAGGTCTTTAGGGTTCGCGAACGTGATGACATCCACGGAGTAGAACCCCAGAGCCTCTGCGGCGAGTAGCCGCTGGTTCCCGACCTCAACAACAAGAAGGCTGCCGTCGATGTCGCGCCCGCGCGGGTACTCTGCGCGCTTAGGCTTCACCGACTCCCATGCCTCCCACTCATGCTCGAGGTATCGGCGGGCGAGCAACGGGAAGCGCATCCCAAACGAGACCACGTCGTCAATCAGGTCTCGCAGCGTAGGCCAGTCGCTCGGCCACCGAACCTTCGGGGTTAGGTGTTCAACAGCGACCATGCGCGCGTTGGGGAACTCGATATTGGCGGCGAGGTGCATCAGTCTCGTCCGTCCATGATCAGCTCGCCATCGAACTCGAGCTCTTGCGCGAGAAGGGCGATCCTCCGGTATGTCTTCACCGCCGCATAGTCCCGGTGCGACGGGCGACCGAACTGCGCCTCGTACGGATACCACGGCTGCGTGCGCGCGTTCGTGTAGTGCACCAGTCCGGTGTTCGCGACGACCTTGTCGGGCTCGTTCCAATGGCGCGACATCGACGGGTCGATGAGCCCGCGCTTTTGGAGGATCGACCGCAACTCGTACATGGTGCCGGACCCCTGCTTCTGTTCAGAGATCGAGGGCCACCAATCCCACGTGCTAAACGCAGCGCAATCGAGGACCATCACGCACGCTTTCATCTGCGAGAGGTAAACCGGTTTTGGCGTGGCCCTACCTTCCTCCCACAGTTCGCGGGGATCCTTGAGAAAGAACTGGTCGCAATCGCAGTAGATCGCGTGGCCCTCGAAATTCCGGAACTCAGGGACGGCCCAGCGGAAGTGCGTGAACGGCGTTCCCCATCCCCCGCTCTTCGGGTACACGTCGCCGAACTCGCACCCGGTATTCCACGATCCGTCTAGGCCGTCTTTGGATGTCTGCCAGGTGCCGCCCTTGATGAGGTGGTCGCTTGACGGCGTCGCGCGCATCCAATGCAACTTGTACGGGCCGGTGGCGACCGCCTGCACCGCAGCGGCGAAGAGTTTTTCACCGCCAGCTCGACGTTGAAGATCGTCCGATCCGACGCAGATGTGCAGGGTGTCCATGCCCCGAGCAGAACGAGGTCACAAGCCCAGTTCAAGTACGACCTTGAGCAGGTCGCGAATCAGCGGTCTCTGCGGCGAGGGACGGCCCGCCGTAAGAGCGGGGCCGCTTCCGGCAAATTCCGGGCGGCGTGGGCTCCTCCAGGGCGTCCCACTAGGTACACGTGGAGTGGTCCGGCGTTCATCAGTTGGAGAAGGGTTCTTGGATGTAGTCAAAACTTCCGAACCGGGCCAGCGCAGGCGTGAGGCGTGCCGGCGCGGGGTCTTGAACCTCCCGAAGGCGTCCATCACGTGAAGTAGACCGAGCGATCTCAGCCGCAGGAGGGCTCTCCAGACCGCCGAGGCCGAGCAGTCGAGCCATCTCGCGAGGGTCCGCGCCCCGTAGGTCTTGCGCCGGCTCGCATCCTGCCGGATCCTCCACCAGACGGTCATCTGGATCCCGGTGAGACCAGCTCGGGCGACCTCGACGGGGACGACCGCCTTCCTCATGGTGCCCCAAACCTGCCTTCCTGAGCCCGTAACGCGGTATCTGCCGTGATATGCGTCCACCCAGCCCCTCAGAACAGCCCTCTCGATGCAGGAACGGGCAGCACGCTGTGTTACGCCCCTGTAAAGGGCCAGGGCGGACGACGAGGCGACCCCCCCGAGGTAGACCCCCGCAGCGAGCGCCCAAGCTGCTGATCTGTCCGATTCGTGGACGATCGGGACCACCACATAGCGTGGGTTCACCCTGCTCGAGCGGTCCTGGACCCCCTTGATATTGGGGGGTGCTCCTTGCACGCGCCTAGCGCGGCGCTTAGTCTGGGACACAGACACGCCTTCCCTTCTCTTGCGGGGTGGGTGCGCTGGCCTGCGCTTGTGTTGATGTTTGCATAGCTGCGACCGTACGGACCCCGGTACTCCCGGTCAAGTCCGCACGGTCGCAGTCTTTTGTGGCAAGGGAAGTATTCCCCAGGTGGTTCTTGAACCCCTATGGCTTGATCCGGTATTTTCCGGGACATGAGCAACAAGTCCAAGATGGTGATCCCTCGGGGGGTCCGGTACGACAAGAAGTTGGATCGCACCTTCGAGCAATACACGGCAGACGATCGCAAGAAGTTGATCCGCCAGATGCGGAAGCAGTCAGAGCGACCGGCGACCGGCCTCGTCTACCCCGAGGGCTCGACTGCGATCGACAGGCTTCGCGAGAAGAACCCCGCGTGGGGCAAGCAGAGCAAAGGTGGTGGAGCGTGACCGAGCCCGCCGAGACGTACCCGCAGAAGGCGGCGCGGATCGCGGAGCGGTTCCGCAGCGCAGAGGGCGTAGGCTCGCGGCGCGATGTCATGCAGAGTTTGGCGGGTAGCCCCGACTTCTCGCTTGGGACCATCGAGTCTCTGCTGGTCCAGCACACGCAGATGCTTGAGGCGTTGGAGTCATGCCGAAACCTACTTCTGGGCGTGCTCGACTTTGACCGTGACTCCCGCATGGTGTTCATGTTGGATCGGACCATCGCCGCCGCGAAGGGCGAGGATCTCTAATGGGCGAACTCTTTCCAGACCGCGCACGTGCACGCAACTCGGATCCCGGTACGTCGCACGCGGCGGCAGCGCGAGCGAGCTGCAATCTGCGGGACTCGCAGATCACGGTGCTCGCCCAGTTCGCCTCCAGCCGCAAGATGACCGACGAGCAACTCGTCGATCGAATCAACGAACAGAAGATCAAGACGACGGACAGCGGCATCCGATCACGCCGCGCGGAACTCGCGAAGGCCGGGATGCTTGAAGAGTGCGGGAAGGTCCCGCTCAGAAGTGGAAGCAACGGTCGCCTGTGGAAGGCGACAGACAAGGGCAACACCTACCTCGAAGCAATCCAATGGTAATGAAGAACGAAGAGGACCCGCCGCAGATGCACTTCTTGCCTCTGCCGCCAGATGTCCAAGAGGCGCTGGCCGGGATCATCGACAGCGGCAAGAGCCAGATCAGCGAGGCTGAAGTGTGGGCGACGAAGATGCGCGCCGAGGCAATCGGTCTACAACGCGCGCACAGGCTCGAGACGAGAGAGCGCGTGATCTTTTGGCGGCACCTTCGCTACATCGCGTGGGCCGGTATCGGCTGCATCGCCCTCGGCGTACTCGACGCGGTGCTCGGCTCATGATGCGCCAACTACGCCCCCACTCAGCCTTCCTTAGAGAGCCCACGAAGGAGGCCGCGAGGCGCTGCGAGTTCCTGGGGTTCAAACTGTACGATCGCGTTGGCTGCCAATGGATGGTCGAGTCCCCGGAGGGCTTGCACGTCTACCTCCACAAGATCGACGACATCAACGCACTCATGAACCTGGTCGAGGAACTCCGGAGGGAGGAACGATGAGCAAAGTACGATTCCGCCTGCGCTTCTCGAAGCGCCAATGGGTCCTGTACCGATCCAGCTCAAAGAAGGCGAAGGCCCCCGACGACCCCGATCTAGGGTGGGCGCTGGACTCCTACCACCCCTCGATCAAGTCAGCCCTCCGCTACCTGCTCGACAGGCTGGTGGCCGAGGGGCACGAACCGGGTGGCGTGGCATCGCTCCTTGAGAGAATGGAACAGGCCGAACTCCGCGTGATGGAGTTCGGCGAGAAGTTGGACGGAAACCAAGATGCAGAAGTTGAGTCACTATGAAGACCTCCACGATCCTCGCCGCGATGGCGGCACTCACCGTTGGTGCCCTGATCATCGACCGGACGGACCTCTCCGCTGAAGACCGCGAGCTGGTCACACACATCCTGCTCGTCGATGACGGCGCGGGAGGCGTCAAGCCCACCCCCGTCAAGGGGCAGCCGAAGAACGCGCTGCCGCTGATGCGTGTCCGCGCGAAGGATGGGTACAGCACCTTCCGCTACATGGATCCCACTAACGACGGCTGGTCCGTTGTTGACGGGTCGCACCGCAAGAGGATCGACCAGAACTGGATCGTCATCGACGACGAGACCGGGCGCGAGATTCGGCTCGACCTCATGGGCATGGGTGTCGTCGGCGCGAACGAGGGTGCACAGTGAACCCCTGGATCTTCCCGGCGCTGATCGCGGTCGTCGTCGTCTTCGCCGGCTGGCGCAGGCATCTCGCTAGGCGTAACGGATGACATGGCTAATCCCTACCGCCCTACGTCCCTCAGCCTGTGCTCAGGCATCGGGGGCCTCGACCTTGGAGTTGACGCCGTACTCGGAACCCGAGTTCTGGCCTTCTGTGAGCGGGATCCCTATGCAGCGACCGTCCTCCTGGAGAGGATGGAAGACGAGAGCATGGAGCCTGCGCCTGTTTGGTGCGGCGATGTCCGTGAACTCGACCTCGCTCCGTTCGTGGGTCGAGTCGATGTCGTCACCGCCGGATATCCGTGCCAGCCGTTCAGCGTCGCCGGGAAGCGCAACGCCGAAGAAGACTCCCGACACCTTTGGCCCGAAGTCCTCCGCGTGGTTCGCGAAGTGGGAGCGCGGGTCTTGGTTGCCGAGAACGTCCGAGGGCACCTTTCCCTGGGCTTCGACCGAGTTCTCGCTGATCTTGCCGATGCGGGGTTCGATGCGGAGTGGACGGTTGTTCGAGCGTCGGACGCAGGAGCCCCTCACCGACGCGAGCGGTTGTTCATCGTGGCCTACGCCAATCGTGGGGGATTCACACTTGAGCAGTACGCCAGAGGCAGCACGCCGACGGCTTGCGGAGGGGAAGGCAACGCTATCGCGGGTAGTGCAGTCGAGGAACTGGCCTACGCCGATGTGGCCGACGGCGACAGCGGGCGACGCGCGGGCGGCGGGCTCGAGGACGAACGCGAGCAGCGCGGCGAACGACGGTGTGTCGCTGACGGACGCGGTGATCGGGTCGAGGGGTGGGGACGACCTAGCCCCCCGGTGGGCGACGCCGAACGCCCGCGACTGGAAGAGCGACGGGCCGGATCACTCCCCGGATCATTCCCCGCCCCTTGGCCGCCAAGTCCTTCAGGAGACTGGGCCGGCATCCCCGAGTGGTGCCACCCCGCCGTGGCCGACCCCCCAAGCGTCAGACGAGAAAAGGGACAGGGCGTCTACGGCGCAAAAGACACGACACCGGGACCGACCCAACAGCAGCAGGGATCTACCAGTAGACGCAGCCCTTCACAACAACCCCACCAAAGAGAACCGGCGACTCAACCCGACCTTCGTGGAGTGGCTGATGGGATTCCCTCCGATGTGGAGCTCGCCCAGGAGTTCCGCGTGGACCGACTCCGAACCCTTGGCAACGCCGTCTGCCCCGCGCAAGCGGAGGCCGCAATCACCGAACTGCTTGAGAGGAACTGATGAGACGAGGAAATGACGACGGCGCGTACTTTGAGGAGTGGTTTGCCGAGTGTTCGGTTGAGAAGCCCAAGCACGGCATCCATCCCGAAAAGCATAGGGCTATATCCATGCTGGCCTTCGAGGCTGGGCGTCGCGCCCCCGCGCCCCCGTGTCCGTTCTTCACTTCCTGGGCTCGCTACGGGGTGCACAACCTCGTCGGTCACCCGGTCATGTGGATGTTAGGCGTAGCGGGTATGCGCCGCGCCGCGCTCTGGGTCCACGAACGCACACTCCCAAGGAACGTGCGTGGCTTGCCTCTACGCCAGGCGATTGAAGCCGGGGAGCTGTTCAAATGCTCGTAATGCCCGCAAACAACGGCAAGTGGCAGGTCCACTACTGGCAAGGTCTCTACGGCGGTCTCGGACACCTGTATGGCCCCGGTCGAACCTTCGCTCCGATGCCGCACTTGCCGTACGCGCTAGACAATGGAGCGTTCCCGGCATGGACGAACGGAACGGAGTGGGACGAGGAGTCGTTCCTGCTTCACGTTGAGCGAGCAGCGGTTCAGTTGGCGCTCGGGAACCCCCCGAGGTGGATCGTTGCCCCGGATGTGGTGACGGACGCCAAGGCGACCCTTGCCCGCTGGCCCGCCTGGCGAGAAGTGATCGAGTCGCGCGGCCTCGTCGCGGCGCTTGCCGTGCAGGACGGGATGACCATTGAGGTCGTGAAGGAGCTAGACCCCGCCGTAATTTTCGTGGGGGGCTCAACGGAGTGGAAGTGGCTCTGGCTTGAGCGGTGGTGCGCCGCCTTTCCTCGAGTCCATGTCGGCAGAGTGAACACCCACAAGTGGCTCACGCGCTGCCACAACGCTGGCGCTGAGTCTTGCGACGGAACGGGTTGGTTCCGTGGCCGGCGCGAACAGCTCGAAGGGCTGAGGCTTTACCTTGAACAACAATCCCAGGGGCTGGTCCCCGCTGACCGGGGACTCTTCGCTGATGACTGAAACTATGAAAGAGCTCCTAACGGAGATCTACGGCCACCCCCCCGTGTTCCCGGTGCGATTCTGGTACGTCCAGCAGAACGCACTCCGGTCGCTCCTCGTCTGGAACTTACGCCGATGACCTCTGGAGCTTGGAGGGAGCTTCTAGGCGCGTGCCAGCGCCTGGTGCGAGCAAACTGTCGGCAGCACCGCGAACGTCACACACAGGCGATCCAGGGAGCCCTCGACCGCATCGACGGCGCAGGCGACCTGCGCGACCGGGACTTCCTCCTGCACGACCTCGCGGAGTACGCGCTCGAGTTCCAGGAGGACCCAGAGGCCGCAGACCTCGTTTCCCGGTGCCGGGAATACGGGGTCCTTCCTAAAGAGCCCGAGCGCCGCTAAGGTCGGATCAAGCGCCAGGCGGCGCACGTTGGAGCAACGAGCGCATACCCCGTGGGAGCAGGGTTTGAATGGAGCCAACCGAAGCGCCTGGCGCTTTTTCAGTTGAGTTTCGTCACCGCTTCCTCCCACTCGTCCCATTCATCCTTGGGGACGATCTTGCCGTAGTCCTTGCGTCCCGAGCTGGCCGGGGGGCGCATCAGCGCACGCGGCGGAATGCTCGGCTCCTCGATGCCGGTTACTACAAACTCGCGTCCACCGGGGATCCGGAACTCGTCGCCAACTTTGGGGGGCCATGCCATCGCATCCTCCTGGAATGATTGCCGCCCGACAGCCCGAGGACTGCCGAGCGGCGAGAGATATCCACGGACCAAAGTGTAGCCCTTTCACCCCACCATTGGGATATCGCCCTTCGTGCGGATCAGCCTCTGGTGCGCCTCGGGCGCGCAGTCGAGCGCGAGGATCGTCACTAGGCGGTGGGTCCAACCGAATATGTCGTCCGAATCGAACGTCTCCACGACCTCGCTGACCGGGCCTCTGGACGAAGTGCCGTAGCGAATGACGACCATCTCACCGAGTTCGGTCAAGACCCTCTCCACCTTCGCGCGACCGTAGTCCTTGCGCTGACTCGCGCCGATCAAACGACACGCTCCTGCTCGGCAGCGCCGGTCATGATCTTGAGGCACCCCTCGGTCACGGTCTCGTCTACCCAGACTGGCAGCCCGCAGATCTGTTGCAGGCGACCGCTATTCGCCAACTGGCGCATGAGGCTCGATGTCATCAACACCCGCAGCCCGACCTCCTTGCCGCCATCTTCGATTGCTGCCCGTTGGTAGCGGACCCAGGACTCAGCCTGCTCGATTGTCTTCACGATCATGGGATCTTCTTTGGTTGAGGCCGGCGCGATTCGCCAGCCGGGTTGGTTGGCGATCAGCCCAGCGAGCCACCGGAAAGGTGGCGCTGGACGTTCATCACGGCGTCCTCGAGTTCCCCGTCCGGCTTACCCTCCATCAGCGAGAGGAAGCGAAGCACCGACGACTCGTCGATCATTCGCGTCCCGTCGTCGAGGGTGTAGATGGTGAGCTCGAGATCTCCGAGTTTCATGCTGCCCGTGTGCGTGACGGTCGGCAGCCGGTCGCCGGTAGGTTTCTGTTCCATGCCACCAACCTAGAGGGTCAGGGAATCGTTTCCCATAGTGTTCCGTAGATTTCCGGGGTCAATCAAAAGTTACAAGTCGGGTGCTCAACCATTGTGGTCCACCTCCTCGGGTTCCTTGCACATGATCCGTCGAATGCGTCGGTACTCCCGGAAGTCTCCGATCAACGACAGCGCAATCACCACGATCATCATCGAGCCGAAGACGATGCAGGTGCCGTAGAAGGCTAGTGTCAACTCGCGTGCTGCTTGTCCGCTCATCCATTCTCCTCGGGCTCGGGCGTGGGGCGGAGTCTTACGCCCTCAATAACCTCGGAAGCAAAAGCTGCCAGCGCCTCGTCCCGCTCGCGGCGGGCGGTGTCGCGCTCTGCAACAATGCCCACTACCCGGTTCGGCAGGCCCGCATCGTCCACGGCTGCCTTCTCGGGAAGTGCGCCGTGAACCCGGCTGATAACCAAACGCGCCTCGCCCCGCTCCTTCTCCGCAGCGGCGAGCGCCTCCTGCGCCTCCGCGAGCTTCGCCTCGAGTTCCCGGAAGTCCGCTGTCCACTCCTCGAGCGCCTTGCGCGCCTCTTCGGGGTGATCCCTCTTCACCTGGTCGGGGAGGACATCGGGGGGCTCGATCCACTCACCCTCGCGGTGAATGTTCTTCGCGTCGCTGTGCGGGGGGTGTTGGTTGAAGGACATCAGGATCGCCCCCTCGTCCGCACCAGCTCGCACTCGGGTCTGGCCCAGGAACCCTGCCACTTACACCGACGCTCATAGCGACGATGAAGTGTCCCCATCGTCTTCAGA
>Ga0255048_10000552_pt1 | contig 28682 bp, 25 predicted proteins | sample JV7_2_2_MG_FD_183619 | JGI IMG/M metagenome (GOLD analysis project Ga0255048, IMG submission 183619) | Seawater microbial communities from Jervis Inlet, British Columbia, Canada - JV7_2_2 | ecosystem: Environmental > Aquatic > Marine > Inlet | place: Canada: British Columbia | collected 2016-10-06
TAGCGGATATCTGTCTGTCAGACGACCGGGTGGAACAGGTCGAAGTGACTGTTGAGAAGCCCGGAGCGCTTCGGCACGCCCGATCTGTCGGGATTACGGTCATGCGCTCGCGCGTTGAGTAGGCGTGAGAAAGAGGAGTGAACATGCCAACTGACAGCAATGCCGTGGAGGCAGTCATTCTCGCGGGGTCGAATCTCGACAAGGAGCGGTGTCTGCCGGAGTCGATCCGAAAACTGCGTCGTCAGCCCGATATCACGGTTCGTGAGGTGAGTGCCTGCTACGAGAGCGAATCGGTTGGAGGGCCACAGGACGCACCCGACTTCTACAACGCCGCCGTGCTCGTATCGACGGGCCTTGACCCCGAATCGCTGCGCGAGCGGCTTCATCAGATCGAGGATGAGCTCGGAAGGGTGAGGACAGACGATCCGAACGCTCCTCGAAGGGCAGACCTCGACATCATCTATTACGCAGATCTCATCAAGGACTTCGACGGCTGGTCGCTTCCGGATCCGGACGCCGAGACGCTGGCACATGTAGCCCGGCCCGTGGCAGAAGTTGCTCCGAGGCGTGTCCATCCCGTCTCCGGCAGAACAACCGTCGAAATCGCAGATTCCCTCAATGCCGAACATCCAGAGGACACACCCAACATGGCCATCAAGCTCTCAACCCCTTACACGACTCGAGCCGTCCCAGACTTCGACGACACCGAGGGTGTGTACGCACCGCGTCTCGAGGCGATCGTTCGAGATCAGCTCATTGAGATAGGAGAGGACCCCGAACGTGAAGGCCTCCAACGAACGCCGTTGCGAGTTGCCAAGGCGATGGACTTCCTCACGGGCGGCTACACGTCTTCGATCGAGGAGGTTGTCAACAACGCGATCTTCGATGCCGAAGGCGCCGAGGAAATGGTTGTCGTTCGTGATGTCGAGTTCTACTCGATGTGTGAGCACCACATGCTGCCCTTCTTCGGGAAGACGACTGTCGCGTACCTGCCGAAGGGCAAGATCATCGGATTGTCCAAGATCGCAAGGATCGTCGATGTCTTTGCCCGTAGGTTGCAGGTCCAGGAACGGCTCACCAACCAGGTTGGCGACGCCATGGAGGAAATACTTGATCCGCACGGGGTCGGCGTGGTCATGGAGGGCAAACATCTCTGCATGATGATGAGAGGCGTCCAGAAACAGGAATCCAACATGGTCACGAGCGCCATGCGGGGCACGTTCCGCTCCGATGCACGCACGAGAAGCGAGTTCCTCTCGCTCGTCACCTGACCGAACGACCGCACAACGGGTACCGTTCTGGCATGGTCACAGATACACGCAGCCGCCCCCTGCGTGACCTTCGTATCTCGGTCACCGACCGGTGCAGCTTCCGGTGTGGTTACTGCATGCCTCGTGAGATCTACGACGATCACGAGTACCTCGACCGATCCTCGATCCTGAGCTACGGCGAGATTCGTCGAATCACGCGAATCGCCACGGATCTCGGTGTGCGCAAGGTGCGTCTCACGGGGGGTGAGCCACTGCTCCGAACGAAGGTTCATCGGCTCGTGGCGATGCTCTCGGATCTCGATGAGGTCGAGGATCTCGCGATGACGACAAACGCACTTCTTCTCGCTCGCAAGGCGGAACGTCTGTTGGAGGCCGGCCTCGATCGGGTCACGGTCAGCCTTGATGCCCTCGACGACGAACTGTTCCGCAAGATGGTCGATACCGACGTGCCTGTTGGGACCGTCCTCGATGCAATCGATATCGCGAGCGATATTGGTCTCGCGCCGATCAAGATCAACACGGTCGTGCGTCGCGGTTGGAACGAAGGCGAGGTGGTCCCGCTCATCGACCGGTTCCGCGGCACAGGCCACACCGTCAGGTTCATCGAGTTCATGGATGTCGGGACGACGAACTCATGGAACCTCGACGAGGTCGTCCCATCTGCCGAGTTGGTTGAGGTGATCTCGAAGAAGTGGGACATCGAACCGGTCGATGCGAGCTACTTGGGGGAAGTCGCCAGCAGGTACGAGTTCAAGGATGGCGCGGGTGAGGTAGGGTTCATCTCGTCCGTCTCGGCGCCGTTTTGCGGCGACTGCACGCGACTCAGGCTGTCCGCTGAGGGGAAGCTCTACACGTGCCTCTTCGGGTCGGATGGATCAGACCTGCTCACGCCCCTGCGCTCCGACGCGTCCGACGAAACAATCCGGGATCTCATCCGGGAGACGTGGAACGCGAGGGAGGATCGCTACTCAGAACTGCGCGGCGGCACCCCCATCGACACGCCCAAGGTCGAAATGAGCTACATAGGCGGGTAGCCGCACGACGTGCGACCACCCACCAGACCTCTCGGCTCCACCTCGCTTCCAGAATCCAGAGCATCTGGCATCTCGATTCGGAGGTCTTGAATCGGGGTCTCGGATCTGACACGGTGGTGGCATGGATCCCGCAGCCGTGTTTCTGCTCAATACCGTTGGCGTTCTGTGCATCTGGCTTCTCGGAACGGTCGTGCATCCAACGATCTCGGCAATCTCACGGGTCGGGGTCCGTCTTCGCGTCGGAAGACGACTCACCGCTGTGGTGATCACGGCGATTCTCCTGTCGGGGGTTCCAAGAGCGGAACCCGCGGCCAGCAGCGTCGGACCAGCCAACCACCGCATGGTGCAGATGGTGGAGGAGTCCGTCGATGCACCGGCCTCCACGACCATGTCACTGATTCGTTCTCACACGATGGCGGTTGCCGCTCACTCCCACACGGTCGTCAAGGGCGACTCCCTATGGAAGATCGCCCGCTCGCTTCTAGCCGTTGAAGGATCCACGCCGAGCGGATCCACCATCTCAGACCTTTGGCGATCGATCTACGCGATGAACCGTGATCTGATCGGTGACAACCCCAACCTGATCCATCCGGGTCAGGTTCTGCAACTGCCCGGAGGGTGACCATGGAATCCGAAGAGTTCGAGCAGATCCCGTGGGCGAACCTCGTTGCCGAGCAGGATGATGGGATCGACCGTCGGATCTACCTCGCCGTCGGCGTTGTCGGACTACTCGTGATCGCGGTGTTCGGAATGCGTCTCCTCGGCGGTGGTTCCCAGCCTGTGCCCCCGCAGTCCGCTGCCCTGGTACCGCCCCCGACATCCGCTGCCGCCGTCGAACCGGCTACCGCTCCGCCGACTTCCATGGTCATCGCCGAATCAGACCTTCGCGTAGAGGAACCATCCATCGTGAAACCACCAGATCGACTCACCGAGGTCACGGCCGAGTGGTTCGTGACGGATTGGTTCACGCGCGACGGATCTGAAGAGACGATCCGCTCGATCAAGGCGGCCATCTCCCCAACCGTCATCCTCGATGCGATACCTCACGAGATGGAGGGTGAGCCCGCGACCTTTGTGGAATGGGCAAGGACGATCGAGACGGAGGCCACACCGGACGGCTTCGACATCACCGTCGCGTATCGAGCAATACGGGAAACCGAAGGAGGTTTTGTCCGTGATCCGGTCAGGACAGTGGTGATATCGCTGCAGAAAGATGGATCTGCGGTGTTGGTGAGCGCCCTGCCGTCTGACAGCTGAAGGTCGGAAGTCGGCAGCCGACTACTTCCTTCAGCCAAATGTTCGGCGGAGCACTTCCTCGACCGCCGGCACGATCGTGTCCCATGACGCGTCCTGCGTTGCACTCACCGTCACGAAGTCTGCTGTCATGAAGACCGACATGACACCTTCGATCTCGAACAAGGGCGCGATCCGCTCGTCGCAATCGTCTGCACTGGTGGCTGTGGAGGTGGCGCCCGTGGGTGAACCGACGTTGAACTTCATCGCTCGCGGGTTCGGTGTGGTTTCGACGGTGATGCCCATTGGAATCCTTCGTTCGCTCGGACCGAATCGTAGCGGTCGCCTGCCATGATGCTCGGAGCCGATGTCGGAGGCACCTTCACCGATCTCGTGCTTGTCGTGGACGGTGCGGTGAAAACGGCGAAGATTCCCACTTCCGAACATCAAGAGGACGCGATCGCCGAGGGCATCGACGAACTCTCAGGAGATGTCTCCGTGGATATCTTCGTACACGGAACCACCGTGGCGACGAATGCTCTCCTGCAACGAAAGGGGGCACACACGGTTCTCGTGACCGACGCAGGTTTCGAGGACATCATCGAGATCGCTCGTCAGGACAGACCAACCCTCTACGACCCGTATGCAGATCGTCCTGCACCACTTGTCGAACGTTCCATGCGCTTCGGAGTCGACAGCGGGTCTGTACCTGAAGTACCTGAAGCCGGCGCGATTGCTGTTGCCCTGGTGAACGGACATGTCGATCGCGACTCGGAGGTGCTGGTGGCCGAGAGTATCTCGTCGAACCATCCAGACGTCCCCATCAGCATCTCGTCTGTGGTCGCGGGTGAGTTCCGCGAGTACGAGCGCATATCCACGACCGTGCTCAACGCGTATCTGTCGCCGATCACGGCGACCTATCTCAGGGCGCTGGACACTCGGCTGATTGGCTCTGGTGTCGTGGGGAGCCTGAGCGTCATGCGATCCTCTGGCGGTCTCATGAATGCTGCTGACGCGTCTGCCCTCCCTGCTGCGGTCCTTCTCTCCGGTCCGGCAGGCGGTGTCGTCGCCTCGGCAGCGTTTGCAGATGAACTCGGGCACGACAGAGTTGTGTCGTTCGACATGGGAGGCACCTCCACCGACGTCTGCCGGATCGAGAATGGTGTCATCGAAGTGTCCCACGAGCGCAGCATCGACGGGTATGCCTGTCGCCTTCCGTCTGTTGGAGTCCATACAGTTGGGGCAGGCGGAGGATCGATCGCCTGGATCGACGCGGGAGGCGCGCTCCGAGTCGGTCCACAGAGCGCTGGCGCGAACCCGGGGCCGGCGTGTTACGGCAACGGTGGCCCGGACGCGACGGTGACGGACGCAAACGTCGTCCTTGGCCGTATCGGCGCTGACACGAAACTCGGCGGCCGACTGGGTCTCAGCCGGAATGCTGCACTATCTGCCGTGGGCACGCTCGCCGCCCGGCTCGGCCTCTCCATTGTGGAGACAGCGCTCGGTATCGTCCGGATCGCAGAGGAAGTAATGGCAGGGGCGATCAGAACGGTGTCTGTGGAGCAGGGCTCCGACCCTCGTGGCGCGCACCTCGTTGCTTTCGGAGGCGCCGGCGGTCTCCATGCGACATCCCTCGCTCGCTCCCTCGGGATGGCTGGTGTGGTCATCCCACCGTTCGGCGGTGTTCTCTCTGCGGTTGGTCTGCTCATGGCCCCTCCGAGGTCGGATGCCGCTCGAGCAGTCCTCGTCAGCGGCGATGACTTCGATCCCATCGAGGATGCTGCTGAGGAACTGCGCGGCCAGATCCGTGTCGCTCTTGAACGCGCAGGGTTCGATGAGGCCGAGATCTCCTTCTCTGTCGATGCTCGGTATCTCGGACAGGCACATGAGATCTCGGTCGTGTGGTTCTCCGGAGATGGTCTGGGTGATGTGCGGAATCGATTCGACGAGGCACACCGGAACCGGAACGGATTCGACAGACCAGACGATGCCATTGAGATCGTAGCGGTGCGCGGCGTCGGCCTTGCCACCCCGGCGCTCACCATTCAAGACGTTGCCGGTTGGGAACCGACCGTCGAGCGATCCGATGCGCATCGCCATGTCACAACAGAAACGGGACTGATGCCCGCACTCGTGGTTGACAGAGCGGCTCTCACGGCCGGAGACGTGATCGAGGGCCCGGCGATCATCGAGGAGATCGAGTCAACAACCTATCTCGCTCCGGGTGATCGGGCAGATGTGCGTGAGTCTGGAGCACTCGAGGTGACGTGGTGAACATCGACCAGATCGCGCTGGAGGTGATGCGCAACCAGATGTCGAGCATCGCGGAGGACATGGGAGTCGTGTTGCGAGTTACTGCGTTCTCCCCGAACATCAAGGAACGAGCCGACTGTTCTGCCGCAGTATTCACTCCAGAGGGCGAGATGCTCGCCCAGGCCGAACACATCCCTGTCCATCTCGGTTCGATGCCAGCCTCGGTTGAGGCCGTGATTACTCGATTCGGAACCGAACCCGAGCCAGGGATCCAATATGGTGTGAACGATCCGTTCCACGGCGGTACCCACCTGAACGACCTCACTCTCGTCCGGCCCGTTCACGTGGGGAACCGGCTTGTGGCATGGGTTGGCAATCGGGCACATCACGCCGACGTGGGAGGCGAGGCGCCTGGTTCCATGCCTGCTCATGCGACCAGGGTTGACCAGGAAGGGATCATCGTGTCTCCAATGGTGGCCGTGCGCGACTCGGTGTGGACCGACGAGTTCATTGAACCCTTCCTCGCGGCGACTCGCACACCAGTGGAGAGGCGCGGCGACCTCGCGGCCCAACTCGGTGCGAACGAGGCAGGTGCCATCCGGCTTGCGTCGCTCATCGATCGATACGGTCCCGATACGCACAGGGACATGTCGGTCGCACTCATGGCGTACGGCGAGCGCCGCATGCGCGCAGCGATCGCCTCATTGCCAGACGGCGTGTCATCGTTCACCGACCACATGGAGTGGATGGGTGAACTTGTCCCGATCGTGGCGACGATCACCGTTGCTGGCGGCGAGCTGGTTGCGGATCTGACGGAATCGGCAGATCAGGTGCAAGGCAATATCAACGCAGTCCGGGCCGTGACGGAGTCGTGCCTGTCGTACGCGGTGAGGGTTGCAACCGACCCGACGATTCCTGCCACGGGCGGCGCACACCGACCGCTGTGTCTCGTGACCAGGACCGCTTCGATCGTGGACGCGAGCGCTCCGGTTGCGGTTGCCGCTGGCAACGTGGAGACGTCGCAGCGCATCTCGGACACGATCCTGGGCGCCTTGGCATCGTTTGCGCCCGACAGGGTGCCCGCAGCTGGTCAGGGGACGATGAACAACGTTCTGATCGGTAATGAGAGTTTTGCGTACTACGAGACCGTAGCAGGAGGTCAGGGTGCGAGACCGCGGCGTGATGGCCAATCAGGCATACAGACAGGCATGACGAACACCAAGAACACGCCCATCACCTCGCTCGACACGCATTACCCATTCACCGTTACCCGCTACAGGCTCCGGACGGGCAGTGGTGGAACAGGGGCGTTCATGGGAGGCGACGGCATCGAACGCGGTATCAGGTTCAGCGAACCGGCAACGGTCTCCCTCATGGGGGAGCGCAGGCTCACCGCACCATGGGGGCTCGCGGGTGGCAAACCCGGAGCGGTCGGTGAGGATTGGTTGATACGTGCGACCGGGGACCGTGAAGAACTCCCTTCCAAGTGCACGGTCGGGGTGCAGCCCGGAGACGAACTCCTTGTCCTCACGCCTGGCGGCGGTGGCTGGGGAACCTCCTAGAGCCAGAATGGTGGAGAGGCTGCACGACGTGACACTATGTTCCAAACATGGGTGATAGCACCGAGAACATCGATTACGGGGGCCGAACGATTGACTTCGGGCGCACAGCAGCGGACTACGAGCGGTATCGGCCAGGGTTTCCGGAGAGCTTCTTCGACCGTCTGGTGAAGGGAGGCTGGATCGAGGCTGGACAACGTGCACTCGATCTCGGGACGGGTACGGGGACACTTGCTCTGGGACTTGCAGCACGCGGTCTTGACGTCACCGGGCTCGACATCTCGCCTGAATTGCTCGAGGTCGCACGACAGGCTGCGACTGCAAGGGAGCTGGATGTTCGCTTCGTCGAAGCGTCAGCCGAGGCAACGGGTCAGGAGGACGCCAGTCTCGATCTGGTGAGTGCAGGTCAATGCTGGTGGTGGTTCGATGCCGACGCAGCCATCGATGAGGCAAACCGGATACTCACTCGCGGTGGCCGCCTCCTCATCGCCAGTTTCTCCTTCCTCCCACTCGCGGGGAGCGTCGCTGCGCGCACCGAGGATCAGATCCTCAAGCACAACAAAGGGTATGGAAAGGCAGGTTGGCTCGGAGTGCACCCCGAGCAGGTGGAAGCGCTCGACCGCGGAGGCTTCCGGGAGGTCGAGAGTTTCAGCTACATGGTCGACGTGCGTTTCACACACGAGGCGTGGCGTGGACGGATTCGCACCTGCAACGGTGTTGGATCTGCGTTGGACGCCGGCCAAGTCGCGAGATTCGACGCCGACTTGGCTGATCTCCTCGCCAGAGAGTTTCCCGGCGAAATCGTTGTGCCCCACCGGGTGTTTGCCGCGTCCGGTATCCGTCCGTGACCATGCTCGGTCGACCAGGGGCGTCTGGCTCAGGTGCTCGTTACCTCATCGGGGGGGAACGACCTTCCCTGTCCTGAGACCATCCATCGCGGTCTACTGTGGATCCATGCCATTGATCGACGATCTCACGACCCTTCTCAGCGAAGACAGAGTCCTTCATCATCCACTCGACCTGTTCGTGTTCTCGAAGGATGCAGGCGTAGGCCGTGGCGATGTCGTCGCCGCGATCTTGCCAGAAACGTCACAGGAGGTAGCGGCTGCAGTAAGGATCGCCAGGCGGTATGGCACGCCGATCGTTCCCCGCGGTGCCGGTACAGGCCTCGCTGGTGGAGCGGTACCAGTCGAACCCGGGTTGCTCGTTGTGCTCACGAGGCTGAATCAGATCCACGACGTGGACCAGGTTGCACGGACCGCCTGGGTGGGACCCGGCGTCATCAACCTCGATCTGTCCAAGGAACTCGAACCCTTGGGACTGCACTTCGCACCGGACCCTTCGTCCCAGCAGGCGTGCACGATTGGTGGCAACGTCGGCACGAACGCGGGTGGTCCTCACTGTCTTGCGGACGGCACGACGGTCGCCCACATTCTCGCTGCCGAGCTCGTGACGGCAGAGGGTGACATTGTCATGGTCGGGAGCGAGGCGCCGGATCAGCCAGGCCTCGACCTGCGGGCGGTTGTTGTCGGGTCAGAGGGAACGCTCGGGATTGTCACCAGCGTGCTTGTGCGACTCACGAAGAACGCACCCGACGTTGCGACGCTTCTGGTTGGGTTCCCGACCATCGAGAGTGCGGCAGCCACCGTGTCCGATGTCATCGCGTCCGGCCTCATTCCAGCCGCGCTCGAGATCATGGACCAGCCGATGGTCGAGGCGGTGGAGCACTTCGTGCATGCTGGTTACCCGACGGATGCAGGCGCCGTGCTCCTCGCCGAGGTGACCGGGACGCCAGCGGCCGTAGCGTCAGGTGTTGAGGTGATCCAATCGATCTCGCGGTCACACCTCGCGACAGAGGTCCGCGCAGCTACCGATGCGTCCGAGCGCACGTTGCTGTGGAAGGGCCGCAAGGCAGCGTTCGGAGCGGTAGCCCAGACGGCCCCTGACTACTACCTACACGACACCGTGGTGCCGCGCACGGAGCTCGTCGATGTCATGACGAAGATCTATGACATCGGTGCTCGACACGACATCCTGATGATGAACGTATTCCATGCAGGAGACGGCAACCTGCATCCCCTCGTTGCGTTCGATGCGAGGGAACCCGGCATGCTCGATCGCGTGCAGGCTGCGGCCAGAGAGATGGTGGAGGTGTCCATCGAGGTCGGTGGGTCACTGTCTGGCGAGCATGGCATCGGGCTCGAGAAGAGAGACCTCATGCATCTCGTGTTCTCCGATATCGACCTCGACGCCCAGGCACGAGTGCGTGAAGCGTTCGATGATGCGGGGATGATGAACCCATCCAAGGTGCTCCCCGAGGGTTCACGCTGCTTCGATGCGAACGGTGTGCGATTGTGAGCAGAGTTGCACCGACGTCCGTTGCAGAGGTGACGTCCCTCATCGAAGAGGCGAGGGGTGCGCATCGGCCACTGTGGTTCTCTGGCTCGGGCACAACCCCGGTGCCCGATGGCCACACGGTCATCGGAACGGAGAACCTCACTGGAGTCGTGGATTACAGGCCGGACGATCTGACGATCGTTGTACAACCAGGGACGACTCTCGCGGAACTCGCCGAAACGCTGGGGGTGCATCGGCACACAGCCGTTCTGCCCGAGACAGCTCCGACCCGAACAGTTGGCGGCGTCATTGCTGCGGGTGCGTCGGGGTATTGCAGGCATCGGTATGGGCCGACTCGTGACCGAGTGATAGGCGTGACGCTGGTTGCGGGATACGGCGAGGTCGTGCATGCCGGAGGGCAGCTCGTCAAGAACGTCACGGGATATGACATTCCCCGCCTCGTGACAGGCAGCCATGGCGCGCTTGGCTTCATCGCCGAGATCTACCTGAAACTGTGGCCATCGCCCGAGAAGGGAACAACCATCGCCGTGAGCGATATCGCTCAAGCTCGGGACACGATCTACCAGCCGACGGCCGCACTCGAAACCGAGAACGGCGGTTTCGTCTACATTTCCGGGTCGCTGGCGTCTGTGAACGCCCAGGCCGACTCGCTCGAAGGTTCTGCATGGGATGGACTCCTCTGGCCTGATCCGCTCGAAGAGAACATCGTGGCTGCCATCAATGTGCCCCCGCGGTTCGTGCCCGACGCGGTCAATCGTGTCAGGGATGTCGGTGCCAGTCGGTTCGTTGCCCAACACGGGGTCGGTGTTGTGGACGTTGGTTGGTCCGACATCGATGCGGGCCACATCAGCGAGCTCAGGTCATGGGCAGAGGCCAACGGCGGATCGCTTGCGCTCCACAGGCGAGGATCCCTCGGTGATGGAGTTCCGAGGTGGGGTTTGGCGCCAGGGACGGCTGCGATCCAGCGCCGTCTGAAGCATCTGTTCGACCCTGACGGAGTCTGCAATCCTGGTGTTCTTGCGGGGAATGTGTGATGGGTTGGATCACAGCGAATTCGCCTGCACGCCTTGACCTCGACACATGTGTGACCTGTGGTCTCTGCTTGCCCGTGTGTCCAACGTACCGCCTCACAGGCGACGAAACAGCGTCACCGAGAGGCAGACTGACCGCGATCGACGCTGTCGACCGGGGTATCGCGAACGTCGACGAGCGGTTCGGTGAGATCGTCAGCTTCTGCCTCCAGTGTCGTGCATGTGAGACCGCCTGCCCTTCCCTCGTGCCGTTCGGCCGGATCATCGAGAGCGCAACTGCGGAGGTGACGGCTCAGGTGCCATCCGGTGGTACTCGTCTTCGTCGGTTCACTGTTACGACTGCGCTCACCACGCCCTTCCTCCTGCGGACTGGTTCGATCGGGATTGGCGCAGGTCAGCGATTTGGTTTGCCGGGTAGAGGTCTCCGGAGAATCCCGCTTCCCCAACGGTCTGCTCGCGGCGGCACCTGGGGCCCAGACGATGCGCCTCTTGCGACGCTCTTCATCGGTTGTGTGGCTGACGCATGGTTCTCGGACATCCACAAGTCGACGATCGAGGTGCTTGTTGCGGCTGGGTACCGGGTTGATGCACCGTTGGGCCAAACCTGTTGTGGCGCCTTGGCCGCTCACGACGGATTCATCGATGCGGCGGACGGGATGGCGGTTGAGAACCGAGCGGTTCTTCGTGAAGCCGAAGTCATCGTCGTGAACGTCGCAGGTTGCGGCGCCCACTTGAAGGCTGATCCGGAGCTCGGGCAGAAGGTGCGGGATGTCACTGAGTTCGTCGCAGCGGCGATCGAAGATGGACGGTTGCCCACCCTGCCGGTCAACGGAGAACTAGTAGCGGTCCAGGACCCATGTCACCTCGAACACGGGCAGGGAATCCTCGACGAGCCCAGGGCGATTCTCCGGGCTGCTGGCTACGAAGTGCTCGATGTCGATTCCGGAGGACTCTGCTGCGGTGCGGCCGGCACGTATCTGATTGACCATCGGAACACCAGCGACGAGCTTGGGCGAAGAAAGGCTGCATCTGTCGAGGCGACAGGCGCAAAACTCGTGGCATCAGCCAACGCCGGCTGTGAGATGCAGCTCCGCCGCTTCCTCGACGCAAGGTACGACGTCAAACACCCCGTCGAGATCTATGCGGAACGCCTGATACGTGACGCCTGATACGTGTTCTACAGGCTGTACACCCAGATGCCGTTCGTGAATACGTCGCAACCGGCGCGTCGTGCAGCCTGGACGAGCCAGTCGATGTCTGCGAGCCACATCGAGAATGCCTCCGCTCCGCGTTCGTTGGCCACGTCGATGAGTGAGCGAATTGCATCGAACGCTCCATACGAGTCGGTGTCGAGCAGTGACACATCGAACAGCGTGTCATCGAGCCGCGTGACCGCCCATGAGGACCCGATCTCCCACAGACCGCCATTGCGGGCAGCGTTGACGAGGTCAGGTTCGGTGAGGGTGTGGAACTGCCACCCTTCCGCGATCAGGCCTCTGAGCGGCCTGCCGCATTGGGACAACGGCCACCCTGCAGCGAGCATCGAGGCGTCTGCCGCCTTGACCGGGCGCGCCTTTTTGTCTGATGGTGTCCTGCGCCCACCGTTGCCCTCCGGGTTCGGCGTGGCTTCTCCGATCGCTCGCCGAGCCCTGACCGCGGTTGCGACCTTGCGGAGCCCCTTCTTTCCAACCTGTCTGACGGACGCCTCGTTGTCATCTTCGACGAGAAGGCGGATGATGAGGGCACCGTGGCCGCGAGCCCAATCGAGGAGCACATCTGCGAGCTCTCCTGCGATGCCCTCACCGCGGCGATCGGGCCGAATCCTCGCTGCGTGTGACCACGCTTCGGTTTCGGAGAGGAGAATCACGCGTGCAAGGCCGACTATGCCAGAGTCGTCTACCGCAACCATGACGCAGCCTGAGGTGTCGTTGATCCACTCACCGATCATCGCGGGGACGTAGTCACCCCACTCGAAGGTATCGGTCGTGAACGAGATGATCTCGTCGATGTCGTCGCGTGTGGCAGGGCGGAACCTCACGACAAGCGTCAGCAGTCAGCAGTCAGCCGTCGGCTGGGCTTCACCAACGGTGGAGCTCTTCTGCATGCTCGACGATGCCCTCGACGGACGGCATCACCATCTTCTCCAGGGATGCAGCGAACGGGAAGTTGGGGACGTCCGGTGCGGTGTACCGCATCACAGGTGCATCGAGCCATTCGAATGCCTTCTCTGAGATCTGAGCGGCGACTTCGGCGCCGTATCCGAGGAATCGGTTGTCCTCGTGCACGATCAACACCTTCGACGTCCGATGCACCGCTGCCTCGATGGTTGGCCAGTCGAGTGGCCTGAGCGACCGAAGGTCTACCACTGTTGCGTCGATACCCTCTTCAGCGAGGAGATCGGCGGCCTCCACGGCGAAGTGAGCCATCGTGCCGTAGGCGATGATCGTGAGGTCACTGCCAACTCTGCGAAGCGCAGCCCTGCCAAACGGAACGGAGTGACCCGCCCCCGGGATCGGTCCAGTGGCAAGCCGATAGAGCTTCTTCGGTTCGAGGAACATCACCGGGTCTGGGTCCTCGAGAGCCGATCGCAGCAAGCCGTAGGCATCGGCAGGTGTCGAAGGGATGACAACCTTGATGCCAGGGATGTGCGTAAAGAACGCCTCGATCGACTGTGAGTGATACAGCGCTCCATGAATTCCACCGCCGTAGGGGCTTCGGATCGTCATCGGCAGTGACCAGCGACCATTGGAGCGGTAGTGGATTCGCGCCATCTCTGAAACGATTTGATCGAAACCGGGGTGGATGAAGTCGGCGAACTGGATCTCGGCGAGCGTTCTGGTACCCGTTGCAGCGGTGCCTATTGCGACGCCGACGACAAGAGCTTCTGCGATCGGCGTGTTGAACGAACGATCCTCGCCGTAGGTCTCTGTGAGACCCTTCGTCGCCTTGAAGACACCACCCTTCGGATCTGCGACGTCCTCCCCGAACACGATCATGTCGTCGTGGTCGGCCATGAGGTCATGCATCGACCTGTTGATCGCCGTGATCAGGTTGCCTTCTTCACCCTCGGGTACTGGCTCAACAGCGGTTGCGGGTGTGTCGGGGACGATGTCGCTCACGAATACGTGGCTGTAGGGATCGGTTGGCTCAGGTGACGACTCGGTCGTCCTCACTGCAGCCGCGATCTCATCGACCACATCGGATTCGATCGTGCGTTCGAGTGCCTCCGTGAGGATCCTCTGCTCGACGAGATACTGCCTGAAGTTGGGGATCGGGTCCTTACGCCGCCAGAGTTCGACCTCCTCTCGGCTTCGATAGAGTTTGTCGTCATCGTCAGAGGTGTGCGCGTAGTAGCGATAGGTCTTTGCCTCGATGAGCGTGGGGCCCTCGCCCGCTCTGGCGCGGTCCACAGCGGCTGACATCGCACCGTATACCTCGAGTACGTTGTTTCCGTCGACAACAACACCCGACATTCCGTAACCGACAGCCCTGTCAGCGATCTGACCGGCGAACTCGTCGGCGGCGGGCACAGAGATGGCGTAGAGGTTGTTCTGGATCAGGAAGATGACGGGGAGCTTGTGGATGCCGGCAAAATTCATGGCCTCGTGCCAGTCGCCCTCCGACGTCGAGCCCTCTCCACCATCGGCCACGACCACCGCATCGCTCCCACTGCGTTTGAGCTCATAGGCGACGCCGCATGCCTGTGGGTACTGCACGCCTATCACCGACCCCTGCGTGAAGATGTTGAGATCGGGCTCGGACCAGTGGTTTGGCATCTGTCTTCCACCACTCGACGGATCAGAGGCCCTGGCGAATACGCCTGCGAACACATCTTCGGCGGACATGCCGGCCGCGAGGACGTAGGCGACGTCGCGGTAGTAGGGCATTGACCAGTCCTTCGAGGGGTCGATTGCTGCTGCAGCGCCGACCTGGGTTGCCTCATGGCCTGACACGGACACGACGAACGGAACCCTGCCCTGACGGTTCAGGGCCCACATGCGCTCGTCGAGCTTCCTGGCAAGCAGCATCATGCGATACAGCTCTACCAGGTCGTCCTCGCTGAGACCGAGTGCGGTGTGGTCGATCACGCTGTCAAGTCCCAACGTCACGATTCGTCTCCCTGTTTCCTGGCCGCTTCGATCCTCGATTCGGCAACGTGCTCGGCTGCCTGTTCGGTGCTTATGCCGAGATCGTCTGATGCATGCAGGATCTCTGTCAGGTTGCCGTAGATTCTGTCGACCATTCGGTTTGACCTATCAGTATTGTATCCGCCGACTTCTGCTGCGATGTTGATGATCCCGCCGGCATTCACCACGAAATCGGGTGCATAGAGAATCCCTCTCTTGGTGATTCGACTTGCGTCGTCTGCAACAGCAAGCTGGTTGTTCGCCGAACCGACGACGGCCGCGCAGGCCAGCTGTGGGATGGTTGTCTCGTTGAGATCTGCGCCGAGTGCACACGGCGAGAAGACATCACATTCGACGGTGTGGATCTCGTCAACCGCTACGACCTTTGCTCCGAATTCGGTCGCCGCGGCATCCGCGGCGCTCTCGTCTATGTCCGCGACGATGAGTTCGACATCCAGGGATGCGAGCATCTCCACGAGTGCGAATCCGACCTTGCCCACACCTTTGATTGCGACCCTGCGACCACGAAGATCATCGGTTCCCCACAGGTGGTCGCTCACTGCCCTGATGGACGCAACAACGCCTCGAGCTGTTGCGGGGGAAGGGTCACCCGACCCACCCCTGGTCGTCGGCAGCCCGCTCACGAACGTGGTTTGTGTGGCAACGATCTCCATGTTGGCGACCGTTGTACCGACGTCCTCAGCCGTGATGTACCTGCCGGCAAGACCATCAATGAACCGTCCATAGGCCCTGAAGAGGTCTTCGCTGGCGAGGTTTGCAGGTTTTCCGATGATGACCCCCTTGCCGCCGCCCTGGGCCAGCCCTGCGGCTGCCGCCTTGTAGGTCATCCCCCTTGACAGTCTGAGGACGTCGACGAGCGCTGCGTGCTCGTCCCGGTAGGGATAGAAACGAGTTCCGCCGAGCGAGGGGCCTAGGACCGTACTGTGGATCGCAACGATCGCCCTGAGGCCGGAAGCCTTGTCTTCGCCGAAGTGCACGGACTCGTGTGTCTCCGTGCCGATGGTCTCGAATACTCCCAAGACAGGCCTCCGGTGAGTAGTGCAGGCGACTGCGTGCGACGACTACATATGTTAGTAAGGGTAGACCCGGCAACTCAGCGCCTCATGGAGGCGTAGCATCACTCACATGATCAAGACGGCGCACTTCCGTATCTACATGCCGGCCGAGAGGGTGGGATCGCTGCCACCGGCGCCTCGGTCGGTTCCCGGCCTCACTGTCAGGCAGGATGGAACGTTCATGTGGACGGAGTCCATGGCTGATGATGCGATCTTCACCGTCTGGCAGGGTGAGCAGTACGCGTGCCCGCGCAACCTGAGGCTTCGCATGGTCGAGGGGATTCTCGCTTTCGCCAAGACGTACCCCGCGTTGCACGTCATATCAGAGGTCGAACGGCTGAGCCGTGTCATGGAACTGGAGGACCTGAGGAAGACATCCGCGATGTCGCGCGGGTTCATCCTGTCGTCGGCATGGCACGTTCCCCTCAGATGGTTCTCCGCCTTCGCTCCGAGCGAGCGAGAGTTGTACGACTCGCCGACGGGGCCATCGATCCGATATCGAACGTCGATAGGCGAAGCTGTTGACCGTGTGCACTGGGGCGCCACGGTGCTCGCAAATGCTGGCTTTCCAGAGCAGGTTGTTGAACGGGTCAACGTCCTTGAGCGATGGCTCATGGAGTATTCGGCCGATTCGATGGTCGAGCTCGACTACGCAGAGGTGGCACGGGTGTTCTCACCTGCGGATCTCGTCCTTGACGAATCTGCGGAGAATGTGAGAAACAGCCTCCGTGCCCTTGAGACCGGTGACGGGGATGCATCGCGTCACGACTATGAGACGGTTGCATCCCGATGGTTCACCGCCCAGTCGTTCACATTCTCGAACTGAGGCTCCACCTCAATGCAGATGTCAGCCTTCGGCAACTGGCGCTGACAGCTGAGGGCTGGAATCGGCTACGCCGACTCCAGATCCATTGCCACGTCGAGGGCTGGGGCTGAGTGGGTGAGCCAGCCGACCGAGATCACGTCCACGCCGGTTTCGGCAATGGCGCGGACTGTGTCCAATGTGACGCCACCCGAAGCTTCCGTGCGTTTGGTCCCGTCGACCATCCGGACCGCCTCTGTGAGTTGTGCGATTGTCATGTTGTCGAGCAGTACGACATCAGCGTCCGTTTGCATTGCCTCAGAAAGCTGGTCGAGCGTGTCCACCTCGACCTCGACGATCATTTTGCTGCCAACCAGACCCCGCGCCCTCGATATGGCGTCCGCAATCGACTCGGATGCGGCAAGGTGATTGTCCTTGATCATCACGGCGTCGAAGAGACCCATGCGGTGGTTCACACCCCCGCCGATCGCAACTGCGTACTTCTCCAGATGTCTCAACCCGGGCGTTGTCTTCCGGGTGTCCGATATCGAGGTACCTGTGCCTTCGACTGCATCAACAAAGGCACGCGTTGCGTTCGCCACGCCAGACAACCGCCCAAACAGGTTGAGAGCGACCCGTTCGGCGGTGAGTAGCGACCGTGTCGGACCAGCGGCGGCAAGAACGATCGTCCCCGCATCGACCACGTCGCCATCCTGCGCCAGGCGAATTGTCGTGATGGACGGATCGATATGTGCCAAGCACATCTCGACGATCGGGGTACCCGCGATGCAACCCGATGAGCGAACCACGATGTTTGCGAGCGAACGGTGATCGGCGGGAATCGTCGAGATGCTCGTCACGTCACCTGCTTCGCCCAGATCCTCTTCATACGCACGGGAGATGACCTCTGCCGCCGACGAGGGGACCGCGTGCGTCACGATGCCGCCCCGACACGGACGTCGGAGATGGGAACCTGATCGTGTGGTTCCGGTGTCATGTGGGAGCGTTCGGCCAGTCGGCTGTCCTGGTCAGGGTGGTCGGTGCGATAGTGGGCACCACGGGACTCGGTCCGTTCCAATGCGGCAGCAGCGATGAGTGCAGCCACCGTGGAGGAGTCCGATGGCGGGCCGTCCAGGGCGGCAAGCTGGGCAACCGCTTCTTCGAGTCCCTGCTCACAGCGTGCGATGCCGATGTGTTCCCAAGCGATCTGGCGGACGGCGTACGTGTCGGCTTCGTAGTATCTCGATGCACGCTCAAACGCATCGATGGGGACCCGGGCGGTGTGCTCATGCGCAGTCGTTTCGGCCCGTGAGATCGCGGCAGCGACTCGGTGGCCCATCACGGCGGCCTCGAGCAGGGAGTTGCTGGCAAGTCGATTCGCCCCATGGAGTCCCGTGGATGCGACCTCGCCGCACGCCCAAAGGCCTGCAAGACTTGTCCTGCCGGAGAGGTCCGTTGCCACACCCCCCATGTGATAGTGCTCTGCCGGCTCGATCTCGATCGGTTCACTGCGAGCGTCGATTCCGGCCTCGAGAGCAGCGGTGAACACCGTCGGAAACCTCGTCTGGATGGAGTTTCCAACCGTCTCTGTTGCGTCGAGGTACGTACGGTGCCCCGACCGGCGATGTCTCCATATGGCTCGTGCCACGATATCGCGGGGAGCGAGTTCTGCGTCCGGATGAACGTCCACCATGAAACGTGTCCCGTCTTCATCGATCAGCTTCGCACCCTCGCCCCTGAGCGCCTCGGTGACGAGTGGGGCTGGATGGTCTCGGACCGCGAGGGCAGTCGGATGGAATTGGACGAATTCCAGATCGGCGAGCGTCGCTCCCTGCCGAGCAGCAGCTGCGAGGCCTGCGCCCTGCACATCGCGAGGGTTCGTGGAGCGTGCGTATACACCACCGATACCACCTGACGCGAGTACCACAGCTGCGGAGAGATGCGCTTCAACGGCCCCGTCATCCGTCAGGGCAAGAATCCCGCCGATGCAATCGCCGAACCGGATGAGGTCGATGAGACGTGTTCTCGGGATGAGATCGATATCGCTCCGTTCCACCGTGGCGATCCTGAGCGCTCGGATCATCTCTGCCCCCGTTGCGTCTCCGCCTGCATGCACGATCCTGCGCGTTGAGTGCCCCGCCTCTCGTCCCAGCATGAGGTCGCCTTCAGGGCCACGATCGAATGCTGCGCCGTATTCGATGAGCCAGTTGACGAGTTCGGGTGCCGCAGCCGCAATCGCTCTCGCAACACCTGACTCGGCGATACCCCCGCCCACACGGAGTGTGTCGGCAACATGGTCGGAAGTCGCATCGTTTGCATCGATTGCGGCTGCCATGCCGCCCTGGGCGAGAGCACTGGACCCGTCGCCGACACCGGCGGCTGTGACTATGACCGAACCGGCAAGGCTCAGCGCGGCTGACAGGCCGGCGATTCCCGATCCGACAATGAGCGGCTGTTCATGCCGGATCGTCTTCACCGCTGATACGATCATGTTACAGCCAGCATGCGTTCCACGGCCAGGCGTGCGCCCTTCGCGATGTCCTCGGGCACGAGGACTTCGTGTTTCATTTCCCTGAGCGAATCTCGAATCCCTTCGAGGGTGATCATCTTCATATAGGGACACAGATTGCACGGGCGAACGAATTCAGTATTCGGAGATTCGACGGCGACGTTGTCGCTCAGCGAGCACTCGGTCACCATCACTACGCGGTCCGGAGTTTCCGTTTTGACCCAGTTGATCATTCCGGCGGTCGACCCAACGAAGTCGGCCTCTTCGAGCACATCTGTCGGACATTCGGGGTGTGCGATGATCTGGACGCCGGGGTAGTCCCTCCGGACCTGCCTCAGCTCGGCGCCCGTGAACCGCTCGTGCACCTCGCAAGAGCCCTGCCACAAGATGATCTCCTTGTCGGTTTGACCCGCCACCCATCGGCCGAGATACTGGTCCGGGAGGAAGATGACCTGGTCCGCTTCGAGGGATTCCACGACATCGAGAGCATTGCCGGATGTACAGGTGATATCGCACGCGGCCTTCACCGCGGCCGAGGTGTTCACATAGGTGACGACAGCTGCATCGGGGTATCGCTCACGTAGAAGCGCAACGTCCTGAGGTGTGATGGAGTCAGCAAGCGAGCAGCCAGCCCGGAGATCGGGGATGAGCACCGTCTTGTGTGGGCTCACGATCTTGGCGGTCTCGGCCATGAAGTGGACGCCCGCCATGACGATGACATTGGCCTCTGTCTCCGCTGCGAGGCGTGCGAGTGCAAGAGAGTCACCGGTTAGGTCAGACACACCGTGGTAGATGTCAGGCGTCATGTAGTTGTGGGCGAGTACGACGGCGTTGCGCCTGCGTTTGAGTGCTTCTATGTCCTCGATCAACGGTGTGAGGGCTGCGATCTCGGTGTCAGGGAGAACATCGTGGAGGCGGTCGCTGATGGTGAGTGCCGTGGCCACAGGCATCCGATCTGTTGCTTTCCCTGAACAATACCGCTTTGACATGACAGGGATTCCGTGTGTCGGTCCACAGTCCACGATTGCGGTTCACGGTCGTCGGTTCTCGGTATTGTCACGAAGATGTCGACGTTGAAGCTCCTCGGACTTGGAATCGCCTGGGTTCTCACGGCGATCGCCATCGCCGTCGTCTTCGCGATCGTGCTCACCGAACTGCTCGGCGCGATCGGCGTGGTCGAATCCGGTCGGTCGAGCTACTCCTGGGCGATCAACGGTATCGCTCTTTTCGTGTTTGTCGTGCTGGTCGCTCTGCCGTTTCTCCTCCGCGACCGGTTCGAAGCAACAGACGACTGACGATTCCGCGCGGCGTAGGCTCCTCCCATGACTGACCCCCTTCCGCAACCCCCGACACTCCCTGGTATCACGTGGCGTCCGGCTCGCAAGGAGGACGCCGCTGCGATCGTTGCGCTCCAGGATGTATGTTTCGAGACCGATGGCGGTTGGCGGGAAGTCGAATCCGAGATTCTCGATCGTTGGACGTCTGACTACTGCATCGTCGAGGACGACTCCCTTGTCGGCGTCACCGACGATGGAGACGTAGTCGTCTCCGTCTGGTCGAATGTCCCTTCGATCGCGGAAACGAAGTGGCGAGGCTTCCACGACAACTATGTTCACCCCGATCGCCGAACGCCTGAGATTCGTGATTTCGTCATGCATTGGTGGGAGGCGCGATGTCGCCAACGCTTCGATGACAACCACGACGATCTTCCTCAGTTTCTCTGGCAGGATGCCTACGACTGGCAAACGGACAGGATCGAGTTCATTGAAGAGCACGGTTACACGCCGATGCGCTACTACGACGAGCTTCTCGCCGATCTGTCGAGGGCGATCCCGGATCGGTCACTCCCCGAAGACCTCGCCGTTCAGTCATGGGAGACGGCTTCCCTTGATGATTCCCGCGCCGTTCACAACTCAGCCTTCCTGGACCACTGGGGGTCACAGCCGATATCGGAGAAGAGATGGGCCCAGAATGCGGGTGACTTCCTCCTGCGGGAGGCGTCATTCGTCGTCTACGACGATGGAGAACCGGTGGCGTATCTGATGGCCGCAGCATTTCCACACGACTTCGCTGACAAGGGCCGGAGGGAAGCATGGATCGAGGGTCTCGGGACAGTTCGGTCGCACAGGAAGCAGGGAATCGGAACTGCGCTCGTCACGCGGGCGATGGGAGAGTTCGTCGCATTGGACATGGAGTTCGCCGTTCTCGGTGTCGACTCTGAGAACTCCACCGGTGCATACGCGTTGTACGAAGCGCTCGGGTTCGTCCACGACAGGCGATCAATCGCCTATGTCAAACAGGTGCAATGATCGAACAGGGCGGCGGCCCAGGATTCAGATCGTGTCGTCGTGATCGTTCTTGCCGATGTTGATCCAGATGAGCCCCATCAGGATCGCGGTCACAACCGATACCCAGCTGATCGGCGTGCCAGCGGCGAACAGCATCCCCGCGAGCACGATTGCGGCAACGCTGCGGACACCCTTGCTCCAGATTCGTCTGCGGACAGGTGTGTCGAATCGGTCTCCATCCTCAACGAAGCCAGGAATGGTCGGGTCGAGGTATGGCTCATCTTCGTGGACAGGTTCCATCTGGATGCCAAGCCTACGGGCCGATTCAGCCTTCCCGGCCGCATCTCGCACTTCTGGCGTCCATCAAGGCGGTATCTCGCCCCGGTGGACGCCAGAAGCAATGGGGGAGGAGAAAGTGGTGGCCCGGCGGTCCCAACGGGCGAAGACGAGCGTTGCGACACCCAGGGCCGCGCCTGCCGTCACATACATTGGGCCCCACCCAGCCGTGTCGATGATCGCTCCGAGGATCGGACCGCCGATGAGCGTTCCGACGTCAAACAAGGCGGTGTAGAACGACATTGCTGAGCCGCGATCCGTATCCGGTGCCCGGTCGATCAGGAGTGCCGTGAGGATCGGGAAGATGAAGCCGTGGCCAGCCCCGCAGAAAGCCCCTGCAACAGCAACGCCCACCCAGGATCCGGCACCGGCGAGCACGAGGAACCCGGTGATCAAGACCACGAGGGATGGGTAGAGCACACGCTTTCTCCCCACTCGATCCGGGAGCCATCCAAAGAGAACCCGCTCGGCAACGGCGACCGCCACGTACATCGAGAAGAACAGTCCGACACTCCCGAGTCCCGTGTCGTCCACGTACCGTCTGATGAATACGAAGTACGCGGTGAGGACTGTCGAGAACGATCCGATCATCCACCAGATGGGAAGAAGATCCCGCTTGGTGACGATCTTCCAGAAGCCGCGAGGCGATTCGTCCGGCATGAGTTCCGGGCGCCGCTCGGGGAGGGGGAGGGAGAGCACCAGCGTCACAACCGCGAATCCGGCTGCGGTCAGGAACAACTCGCGGAATCCGGCGATCGACAGCACGAGGTCACCGACGATTCCTGCGACGCCGATCGGGAGCAGTCCGGACACACCGAACAGGGCAATGCCCTCGGTTCTGCGAGCGGCGGGTATGACGTCGGCGCCGTAGGTGAACAAGGCACTGAACAGCATTGCCTCGGCAACGCCGTGCCCGATCCTCACCGCGTACACCCACGGTCCGAGTGTCGTGACCGTCAGGTACAACAGCACGAACACGATGTTGAGAACATTCCCCATCATGATCACCGGTACACGCCCGTGACGGTCCATCACGGTTCCGAGCAGGGGACGCATGGCGATCGACGCGACCGCAGTCGCACCGTAGATCAGACCGATCTGGGTGTCGCTGGCTCCGAGATCGGCGAGATATCCCGAGAAGTGGAGGAAGAGCGCATATGCCATCCCGCTCGTGAAGTTGGCGACCGACACAAGCAGAAACGGCCGGGTGAAGAGGCGCTCTGTCACGGTTCCAGCCTATCGGCGGCATCGTCGTCGGCGACCGCGTGACGACCGAACCGAGAGTATCGAGCACGAATGGGTGCTGTGAATCCATGTGGTCTGGTGACCAGATGGGGTGTCGTTCCGTCGATCCCGTGATACGATCGATTCAGAAAGGACACTCATGCTTCTCGTTGCAGGGATGGTCCTGGTGATTGCCGTATGCGTGGCCATCGGCGTACTCGTGGCCCGCCGCCCACACGACGTGTACGACTACTCCGAACGTCACCACGAAGACCTTCCCGTGATTGGCTCATCGTTTCCCAGCGGCCTTGGTTGACCGTCCCCCGGTTGTCACAACTGTTGGTCGTTTCATCATGGTTCGCGCTGCCCAGCGATGCAGACCTGGCGGTGCCCAAAGCTCAGTCACAGCACGCTCGCCGTGACGTCGTCGATCACCTCGTCGACGCGATAACCCCACCACCCTTCGTGATCCCGATCGAAGACGGTGGGACACCCAAACGGTTCGCCAGGGTAGGGCTCCGACTGTCTACCCACGAAGTCAAAGGAGGCTCCGGCGTCATTTGCCCTGTGGCATGGGGCGTTGGGGGGTCAGGGTGTCAGTGGGCCATCCGACGTTCGAATTCGTCCACGACACGCTGTGCGGCGGCCCGCTCAACGATTATGCGTTTCCGCTCTGCGATGAGGTGGTCCATGCGTGCGCCGAGCTGATCGAGTTTGATCGATGGTCGGTGGGCCATTGAGGCCGTGTCGGGGTCGGTCGGCGGGCGAAACTCCCGGCTCTCTCCCTGGAGTACCGACCGCATCGCCTGAGTCACCGGGTCCGACACTGCGTTGACCACCGGATCGGCCTGCGGCAGTTCATCGGTGTTCCGTGGTTGGCCGATTTCGACCCCCATCAGCTCCTCGATGCGTCGAAGGCGGGCCGACTTGAGGTCGCTGATCTCGCGTTGCAGCTCAGGGATGTCACGCTCGAGGGCCTCCCACTCCTCTCTATCACCGGCCCTGTAGAAAGGCGAGTAGATAGGGTCGCCGGGCTCTGCATTGCTCTTGTATCGGGAACGCCCGATGTGATCCAAGGTCTGCTCCCGATCGGCGATCCGGGCATCGAAGTCAGCTGTTTCCTCGTACACCTGTTTCATGGTTGCCGCCCAGCGCAGCTCAGGGGCTAACTCGAGAGAGACCCACCTCGCACGTTCGGTGACGACCTCCTCGTATTCCTCCTTGATGAACCCTTCGAGCAGCGCCGTTCCGCGAAGTGTGTCCCGCGCCTCGTCGTATGCGGCGACCTCGTCGGCAAATGCACTGATGGTCCTGCCGTCCGGAAGCTCTACCGAGGTCAGCCCGGCGATCGGCACAGATCCTGATCCACCCCGCGCTTCGTTCAGGCCGTCGAGATACCCCTGCAGGTCACCGGCAGGTACGCCATGTTTCCGTGCCCGAGCGATGACATCATCGATCTCGGGTTCAGGGAGCTGCAGACCCCCGGGAGGCTCGACCCACTCCGGCTCCGGTACGCGCTCCGCTGGCGGAATCGCTTCATCGGGAACGGGTGGAAGCGGTTCGAATAGCCCCTCCTCGTTGCGTTGAGGCAAGGCGCCAAGCTCCCCGAACAGGTCGTCGAGTTCGTGAGGCTCGGTTGGGTGCGTGTCGTCGCCCGGCGGTCGGTCCGGGCGTTCCCCGGTGTCTGGACCGTCGACGCCTTCGGACGGAGGTGGACGACTCGAGAGCTCGACGTCATCCGGCACCTCTCCCACCGCAGTCGGATCCAGCCCAGGGGACACCACGCGGGGAGCTGGCGGCGGCGCCCGGCCCTCCAACTCGACGAGGTCGGGCACCTCTCCCACCGCAGTCGGATCCAGCCCGGGTTGGCCACTGGTGATGGGGTCGAAGGTTGCTTCGGCTCCGTGCTCGAGCGGTTCGAAGCCGCCTACCGGCCCAGGAATCGGTCCGACATCAACCGAGCTGAGCCCGTCGCTTGGGTCGTCAGCCGCTTCGATGCGCACACCCTCCCCCACAACGCGGCCGCGGGGACCAAACTTCTCCGAGTCGGTCACCGGTGATCCACCTGCCGTCTCGCCGTAGAGGTCGTGGCGGTCTCGCGGCTCGACGTCGACCTGATCTCCGACGCGAGCGGAAGGACCCGAAACCATCACTTCCCGCGTGCCGGTCGCTGTCGTCGAGCGACTGAACACGCCGTTCCGTCGCGCCTCTTCGATGAGGTCGGCAATCGTCTGCTGCCCCTCGGCAAGGGTGAGCAGCCCCATGGCCATAGCAGCGACCACGCCTGCGAGGGCGCTAGCGAGCGCCTCATCGGTACTGATATCGCCTTCTGTGAGCCACCCCAGCGGGTCGTCGTCGCCAGCCGGCGGAACGACGGGAACCGCAACCTGATCGGCGTCGTCCTCGGCGGCACCAGCATCGTTGGGCGCGGGTGTGGCTGCTCCCTCATCGGTTGCCTGCGGGACGAGAGGCTCGTCGTCCGAGTTCGAGATTGCAGTCGTCGTTGCAGCTAGTGGTGCCGGCAAGACGCGCGGGATGCGGAACAGCATCACCTCTAGGAAGTATTCACGGCCGGCACCACACTCGGATGAGTTGGAGACCTCGAACCCTCCCTCGATCTCTGACGCCGTGTAGGTGCCACCGAATGTGAGAGTGCCTGGGGTTACCACGGTGAACACTCCGTCACCATGGGACCCGGAGTATTGGTGGGGCACGATTGGCCCCTCGACGGGCACCTTCGTGATCTCGCCGTTCGTGCAATTGATAGGGGAGGTTGTGCTTTGCCCTTCGGCCAGGATCGATGTGTACTCGATGCTGCCGTCGGCGTTGAGGATTATCTCCAAGTTGACCTCGCGGTCCAGGATGACCTGTGACTGTGCGCCGAAGTCGGTGGAGATCTCGAAGTGCTCGATTCCCGTCCCCTCGAAGACCCACGGGAACGGTTGATCCTCCTGGGCGAGAGCGGGTATCGAGCCCACGGCACCGATCAACGCGAACAGCGCCAACGCGGCTGTCACGGAGACCGCACCCTTCCGGTGCGCCTCGTCTACCGGTCCGCTGCGACCGATAAGGAGCCCGAGCGTGGTGAACACTCCGAACACGGCCACGGTCTGACCGATACGGAACACGCCAGTGCGGTTGAGCAACCCTGCGCCTTGCATGGCGATGATCCCGGCCACCCACACCGCAATGCCGATGAGCGTACGTCTTGCGAACACGCGTCCATCTCGCAGCGAGATCTCGAGTCTTCTTCCCTGGGCGAACCCCACGACGGCTCCCGCCGCGATCCCAAGAGCAGCTAGGGCCACCGGAGTTTGCACGCCGACGATCGTCCCCATCACCAAGAGAGCGCCGGCGCCGATGACCAGGCGGGCGATGTCGAAGCCGGGACGCACTCTGCTCTCTCGCTTGGCTGTGCGCAGCGTCAGCAGAACCGTCACCAAGGTAAAGGCGATTCCGATGACCATGAGCGTTCGGCTCAGCACCAGCCGACCTCCTCCCTGCGGCCAGTCCATCCGGGTTCGGCCAACCATAGTGTCTGTTCCTACCGGGCGCGGTCGGTGTCTAACATGTTCAGGGCAGCAAGTCTCGGGGATGAATGGGCGAGTTCTGGTTCGAGGTGCAGACACCCACCGAAGTTGTGGCCGGTGACGGATCGACACTGATCGGGATGCTGAAGCCGGGTCGCCGCTATCGCGCGGTCAACCGCGACGACCACTGGGTGACGGTCCCCGGACCCGACAAGACCTTCGGATTCGTCCCAATCACCGGCATCACCGTTCTACCCGACACCTCGACCGAGCCTCTCGATCCTCCCGAGGCGCCGACCACAGAGCCTGGCAGCGGCGCAGGCACATCACAAGGAACGACCACTAACGGACTTGCCGTTGCATCGATGGTGTTCGGCATCCTGTGGCTGGCCTTTGTCGGCTCGCTTGTCGCCGTTGTTCTCGGTCATGTGAGCCTTCGCCAGATCGACCGGTCCGAGGGCCGCCAAGACGGCCGGGTCTTCGCCGTCGTCGGGCTGGCTCTCGGATACTTGGGCCTCGCGGTGTTCGTCGTGCTCGCGGCATTCACAGTCGTCAATCAGGAAGGAGAAGCGGTCTCACGTCCCCTTCTCCCGGATCGCGAGCTCTCGCTTGTCGGCATCACGAGCGAGATGGTGCGGTTCGTGGAAGCCCCTGATGGGACGGCGGTGCTGTTCAACGGCGGAGGTAGCGTCTCGATGACGTTCAACACAAGCGGCGGACCGGTGTACGGCAACTTCGGCGTCGCCCTGGGCGGCAAGGACGACGCGGGCAACGCCTATGTGGTCATATATGAGGGAGAACTCGTGGGCACGTACGACGCAGAGACCGGGTCGCTTGAGGGCACTGTGGTGATCACCGGCGAGGCACCTTCCGGATTCGAGGCTGTCATTCCCAACGAAACCATCTGGGATGGCGCCGTCGTGGTGGGCTCAGGCGGGTGTGCCGAATCCGGGATCCAATGCGCCTTCGGTGCGACGCAACCTGACGTCGACGTGTACTGGGAGATGCCGCTTCCCGCCGACGCCATCGATCCCGCCTACGTGGCAAGCCTCGACTAGCGCGTTCCCAATCGTCAACGCTTCAACGCCGGAGGGCAACCATCCGAACACGGACAGTGAGCTGCGTCGCGGCCACCCGCGAATCCCGCCACGATGAACACTTGCGGGCGCATGTTTGTCGACCTCGACGCTGCGTTTCTGCGGACTCCTCGCGGACTCTCACCCGCCTCACCTCTCCCGGACTCACCCGGTAGACAACGTCAGACGCGACGGAACCCCGAGCCATGCCTGAGGTTCCATCACATCAGTCTCCCGTGGAGCTGAGGGGATTCGAACCCCTGACCCCTTGACTGCCAGTCAATGAAACCCCATCCCGAGTGATCCCGCTCCGTAGCTCGTTATCGGGGAAAGCCTTGTGCTCATTGGGTTCTCATCTCGTTGCGTCCCAACGCGTTCGGTTGTGTGTTCCCTGGTTTCCGGACTGATAGGCGCCGCGTGCAAGGATCTCCAGAGGTCGAGGCGTGATTGCTGAACACCGCCAACAGTCTTGCGTCTGGCAGCCCGTCCGGGGAGGTCAGGTCTTGACCTCGGTGTGGGCCCTCCCAGGCAAACTAAAAGGGCGAGTCTCGTGGCCGGGAGCACAGCAGAACCGGCAGGTGGCGGCACCTGCAGGGTGACCATGTCCGACACCATATCGTCGACGATCCACGAGGTGACCGCCACCCCGACGGTTCACCGTCTCAACGACTACTGGAGGGTCCGCCGAGCGCACCAGTGTCGATCCAGCACACCTTGGCGGAAGTTGCGTTCTCGGCCATGCCCGACGATGACGGTCGCGCTGCGCAGGGTGGGCGATCGGTCAGCAGCGATCCATGGGCGTCGGTGGCAATGGACCAGACCGGAAGCTGAAGTACTGACGGCGTGGCCAAACCATCGAACGCCGGAACCCCTGCCGTAGCAACGGCTTCAGGCTGGTGGTCAGGGGCAGAGTTGAACTGCCGACCCCCGGTTTTTCAGACCGGTGCTCTACCAGCTGAGCTACCTGACCATGGA
>Ga0255048_10000553_pt1 | contig 28666 bp, 29 predicted proteins | sample JV7_2_2_MG_FD_183619 | JGI IMG/M metagenome (GOLD analysis project Ga0255048, IMG submission 183619) | Seawater microbial communities from Jervis Inlet, British Columbia, Canada - JV7_2_2 | ecosystem: Environmental > Aquatic > Marine > Inlet | place: Canada: British Columbia | collected 2016-10-06
GTGGACGTTGTTCCACGCGCACCATGTGCAGGACGGGTCCATGGATTTCATGTGCGACCAGATCAAGGCGCACCGGGCCGCGAACATGCTGACCAAACCAGTTGTCGAGTTGTGCGATCAGCGGTTCGGGCCGCACATCGCTAGCAAGATCGAGCAGACGACCTACTTCCAAGAGTTCGCGAAACGCGGGCTCAATTACACGGGGACCACCAACGGTCTCCACGAGTCGCTACGGGACTGGCTGAAAGCGCCAGGTGGGCAGCGACCAAAGCTGATGTTCACCGAGTCGGTGTGTCGGCAGAAAGAGGGAATACTATGGGCGTGCGAAAGGTATCGGTGGGATCCGGAGCAAAGCTACAAGAAGCAGTACCAGTCGAAGGGCAAGGACTGGATCGATTTGCTGCGGTACCTGGCGACCTATCCGGGGCTGACCTACGAGCGGTTGAGCCGAAGGCTCGTCGGCGCTCCCGCAAAAAGGCCCCTAAACCTGACGTACGCGCAGAGGCACCGAACGCCGAACCAGCACCCGTACAGCCAGTTGATGAAAATGCGAACGACCAAGGTCCAAAGGAAGCGTCTCCGGCAGATGGGGTGGCGCTTGTAGTCCGGGCCCTTTACCGGCCCAACGAGTTCAACCAGGACGACCTGGCCAAGATGACGGAGATCGTAAAAGCGACCCCCATGGTCGAATACCTCATCAACCAAGCCAAGATCGAGGTGAGCGCGAACATCAAGGAATTGATCGACGAGCGCGACGAGCGGATCAACGAACTCGCAGCGGAGTTGCAAAGCGCGAGAACTGGGCGCACAATCGAAGGGCCTCATTCTGGCAACCTTCCGAACCATGGGCCGGTGTCGCAACCTTCCCCTGCGGCACCGGCTCCCTCTTTGGATCTGGCACAGGTCCAGGCGATGGTGCAGGACACGGTACGCCAGATGATGGCCCAACCGCCCCAGAACGTGGCCCCTGCGGTTACGGCGTCTGGCTACCGGCCCAACAGTAATCGGGCAAATCCGATACTCCCCTGGCTCCAAAACAGGTAAGGGGATCGTATGGGCTCCCCACAGATGGATCTGAACCAGATGGGCCAGGCGGCCATGCAACCTCCCGAGGCGACCATGGGGACACCGTTCCCCGTGCCGCCCTGGATGGAGGCCGGCGCGCAGGGCCCCAGTGCCATGACTCTTGGGATTGTCGACCAGGAGGCTGCGGCCCGGATGACCGAGAAGGACATCATCAACGGGATCCTGTGGAAGCGTCAGGAGTCAGAGAACCAGCGGAAGCTCCTGGAGCCGAAGTGGCGCCACATGGAGGACATCTACCATTTCCGTACGCGGAACATGGACAAGGAAGAATGGCAGTCTGACGTCATCATTCCTGAGATGTACACCAAGATGCGGGTATTCCGCAGTCAGTTGCAGGCGGCGCTGCTCGAGCCCGAGCGCTTCTTCACGATCATCAACGAGGGCAAGGACTACCAGAAGGGCCCGATGCGCGCGCTGGAGGACTGGGTTCATCTGGTCCAGCGCAAGGGCAAGCTCGTGGATCGCCTGCTGGACATGTGGGAAGAGGCGGGTGTCATCGGCAATTCTGGGATGAAGGTGACGATCGAGCCGAAGATCACCTACCGGCCCAAGGTTGAGATGGTCCCGGTCCAAGACCCGCAGATGGCGCAGCAGATGATGGCGCAGGGCATGAACCCGATGCAGCCGCAGGTCCAGGCCGGACCCGAGGAGCGTTGGGAGGTCACGTATTCAAACTGCTCTGCGTGGAACCTGTACCCCGACCCGTGGGCGTACGATTTCTACGAGAGCTGGTGCGTAGAGGACAGTGAGATTGATGAAAGCCTCATGCAAGAGAGGAACGCGGCAGGGCTCTACGATGCACTGGATGACGTGGGAGGAGGCGTTCGAATTCGACAAGGCGAATTCCAAAGCCGTTGGCAGCGCCTTGAGTTGGCCGAGTCCCAAGCAAGCGGAAGAAACCGGCATCTTTGCACCGAGTACGTCGGAGACATCCACGACACCGAAGGAAAGCTCGTCTGCAAAAACTGGGTCGTCACGGTCCTCAACGAAAGGGCAATCGTAAGGATCGGACCGAACCCGAGTTGGAAGGGTACGAGTCGCTACATCTGGTCGAACCCGATTCCGTATCCGGGCCGTCCTTGGGGACGGCTGATGATGGAGAGTGTTGCCGAGATGCAGGAGGAGCAGAGTGGTCTGTTCAACCTGATGCTGGACGACGCCAAGTACGCGGTCATGTCCGCGTTCCTGTTGAACGATGCCGATGCTTACGAGCCGGGTGAGTACGACACCATCGAGCCGGGGAAAATCTATCGTGGCAAGGATCAGTTCATTTCCAAGCTCCAGTTCCCAACGTCCATCGGCCACATCTGGCCCGTCATGCAGTACATGCAGGGCCTGGATGATAAGAGCAGTCAGATATCCGAATTTGTGGACGGAACTCCCACGAGTCGCGGCAGGCCCAGCGCCGAAGAGGTCCAGTCCAAAACCAGTTCCGGAAGCCAGTACCTCCACAACCTGGCACGCAGGCTTGAGGAGAACGACGTCGAGAGAGCGCTACAACTTACTGCTGACCTCTTGATGCAGTTCGGCGACGAGGGTGGCGACCCGCGCATCTCGAGCATCATGGAGGACTTCGGCGGCGCGGTCATGGCTGACCCGGTGACTCGCATGATGATGCTTGACGTTCCCCATCGGATCGAGGCTAGGGGCCTCTCGATGGTCGCGAACCGCGAGCAGATGTCGAACAAGATGATGCAGATGATCCAGACGCTCATGCAGATGGGTGTCCAGCCTCAGAGCATCGTGCCCCTGGTCTACGCTTACGTGACGATGAATGGGATGCGGCCCCAGCAGTTGGGACTCCCGGCAGAACCCGAGGAGTACATGCAGATGCTCCAGGGAATGCCGAATCAGGCGCCGGGTGCCACGAGCTCGCAGGGCCCACAGAACACAGGTGGACAGGCTGGGCCTGGCGGGCAGGGGCAACCCATGCCGCCGAGCCCGATGGGCTAGGGGTCGGCTCCTCGTTTGGGGGAGGTGCCTACCCCGTGCCATATCCCAAGTTCCCGCGAGGGGCCGACTACTAGGAGGATGAATGCTTTTCGGGATCGAGAACTACGCAGAGGGTAGCCAGAACGCGACAGTAATCTCGCGAGCGAAAGTCGTACTCCCGATTGGTGGGACCGGCGTAGAGATATGGGCTGCCAGCGGGAGTCTCATCCCTGTGGTTCTTGGCCTGGTGGGTACGATCTTCGCAAGTGCCGACTCTACGGCTACCGATGCCGCCATGCAGGTCAACGTCACGGTGAACGGCACTAGCTACGTACCGGCGACGTTCAACAAGAACGTAGGTGCCGGTCTCTCGATCAAGGTCAACGAGAGTTATGGCCAGGGCTGGGCAGACGGCATTGCTGGCGACAATGTGACGATGAGGGTTCCGAACGGTTACTCGGGTGAGATGATCTGGTCTGGATTCGTGCTTGGGAGATGGGGTTAATGAAGGAGTGGATGTACTGGTTGATCGTCGTACTTCTCCTGCTCCTGATCGGGACGTTCACGGCTTTCGGCCAGGTGCAGAGTGTGATGACCGGGTGCCCGCCTGGGACGCAGACGTGTACGAACATCCAGGGCGGGTTCGGCGATACGCTGGATATGGAAGACGCCACCTCGAGCGAGCCTTGCCCTGGCGGAACTTCCGACCCGGCAGGCGCGTGCGATGTCGGCGCGTGCTTCTTCCAGGAGACACTGGGCATAGTCTGGTGGTGTACGGGAGCGGGATGGGCACCGGGAGGCAACTCGTCTAGTGGCGGTAGGTTCATTCATGCCCACAAGACAGGCGGTGCCCAGACCATTGTAGACGGCGACTCGATTGACGGATGGACGTTGCAGGAGAGGTCGAGCATCGCGGATTTCACGATCAATGGCGGGGCAACGGCTATCTCGATTCTGAAAGAGGGTGTCTACCTCATCAACGGTGGCGTGAACGTCGAAGTGGATTCTGCCGACGACGACTGCATGACGTTCTCGACCACTGTAGATAGCCAGGCCAGTTCCTCTGCGGCGGCAAAGGCTGCGGACTCGAGTGATGAATACTTTTTCCAGTCTGTATTCTCGATGGTGACGGACATCTCCACGGTTCCGGCGACGGTTACGATTGACGCAACGGAGTGCAACGGGGGCTCCAGCGTGAGTGTGAAGTCCGGGTCGACGTGGATGAACATTTCGATCGTATCTGCGGTGGCGAGTGGCTCTGCTTTGGACACCGGCCCGACGCCGGATTGTCCGAACAATACTGACGTCTACCAGGACGGGAACGGCAACTGCGACACGGTAGCTGGCGACGTGACGGGCCAACTTAGCGCGCTAGTAATTGGCGCGAACAATCACGACCACATCGAGAGCAATGTCACAGACCTGACTCACACGACCAACACGAACACATGGTGTGGTACATTCGAGACCTGCGACGAGACGGACGTTGGCCTGACGCTCTCGGGTAGCACCACCGAGGTTGCGACGATCTCCGGTACGTGGACTTCGGGCAACTGCACGGAGTTCGACGCCAGCGGCAACGTAGTCGATTCGGGTGGGGTCTGCGGCGGCGGCGGCGGTGCCCCGAGTTTCGACTCCATTACGAACGGGACGAATCTCACGGCGACCGCGATGCTTGTCGGCACAGGGGCGGCGCTAGGCGTGGCTGGCTCGGGGACGATCACCGCAAACCGGACAACTTGCCCGGTAGATGAGTTCATTGGAGGCGGGAGCCCTGCGCCAGCTTGCTATGCTGAGACACTGTATCCGCGACTTCTTGGACGCGCTGGAGGTCAGACTCTCATTGGCGGTACTGCTGCTAGTAACGGCCTCACTCTGGAGAGTACCTCGGACGCCGCTAAGGGAACGATTAACTTCCTCGATCAAGGCGTGTTTGGGGCGAACCTAAACGGGGATACGATCAGCGGGAATACGGATTTCTATAGCTTCCTCGACGGTACGGACATCACTGCTGCTGGCGCGGGAAACTACACGGTCTTGAACATAGAGGGGACCATCCACCTAGGTAGCGTGGCCGGATTTGAGACATGGACAGCTTTTTACAACGGGACTGTTTTTGAACTGGACGACGCGACGGCTGCGGTGTTCATTACGCCCTGGACTTTGCAAAACTCGGCCACCTACAAGCGGTCGGTGAACCAGACGTACTCTATCATCACTCAGAGTTATCGGGATACGCCGACCTACGAGAACGCTCACTCGACAGCTTGGGCTACCGCTGCCCAGAGTCATCAAGGGTTCGTCAGTGGAGCCAAGATCAAGACCAGTAGCACTGGCGACATCACAATGGCGTCGGTGGGGAGTTTCATCTCCTATCCGCTGTTCGACTGCGCAAGCGGTACGACCTGTACCGAGACTCTGCACATCGACTACCAGGGTTTAGACACCGTGACTGGGGGCGGTGCGGGGACCGAGGTGATCGACACTCGGTACACCTTCTGGGTCGAAGAGGACACGGTAGCCACGACTCATATTGGCCTCTACACCGAGGTCCCAATCCAGGTGGAGCCCAACTCGCTTACTGCCGGGGCTACGTTCCAGATAACTCCGAGTGCTGGCTACATCGAGATGGATGCAGGCGGAGGGGTCACGAGCAACGCGACCACGGCGATCCTGGCCGGGGTGGATGGCCAGCTTCTGACCGTGGCGAACACGGACACCGGGTCGGACATCATCACGATCAAGGACGGCGCGAACACGCAGATGGACGGGGACTTCGCGATGAACCCCGGCGACACGATCAGCTTCATCTACGACGCGACTGAGACCGATTGGCTGGAGACGAGCCGGGCCGACAACGATTCGAGCGATGGTGGTGGCGTGGGCAGCGGTTCCGACACGGTGATCGCGATGTTCGCGGATCACGCCGAAGACACTGCAAACACCTTCTTTGGCCCATTCGGGTTTGATGGTGCGACTGCTGCGGCTGCGGAGTGGGATGTGGACGCGGATCTGACGATCACGGCGATGGAGTGCAAGCAGCACGGGGATACGACTTGTATTGTGGGGTACACTCTTCAAAATTCCGGTTCGACAGCAACAGACGCCACCGGAAACTTGGATACCCAGTGCAGCAGCATAAACGAGTCCCAATGCGACCTCTCTGGTTCAAGCAGTTACTCGGCAGGGGATGGACTCTCTATCAAGATTACTGCCCAGCTTTCGTGCGATTCATCCGTGAACGGCTTCGGCTGTATTGTGAGGTACTCGTATGACTAGCTACCAATTCTGCGTGCTTTGCATGATCCTCTCGTGGGCCATGGCGTTCCCCGGCTGTCTGCCCAAGAAGGTGGTCCTCGTCGGCGACTCGACGACCATGTGCAAAAACCACTTCAACCCGGCGGTGTCTGCGAAGGCGACACTCGGGGAGGACTGGGAGGTGGTGAACGAGGCCATTGGCGGGACCGACTCCTTGGACTGGAAAGAGACCCATGCAGCCGCCGTGATCGCGAAGCACCCTGACCCGGATTACACGGTGGTTACGCTGGGCATCAACGACTGGGGGGCGGACGATACCCCGACAGGGCTCGTGGCTGCTGACCGGGTGGAGGAAGTCGCTGGGATGTTCGGAGGGACCGTCTACCTGACCCCCGTACACTATGTCGATGACACGAACCGGACCTTGGATGTACTGATTCCCGGCCTGATCGACTCCTACGAGGCGTGGGAGCAGGAGCTGCGGCCTATTCAAGTGGGACGGCCCACAATGGACTGGGAATATCCCGACATGGAAAAATATGACGGGCTGCATTTCACGGATGCTAGTTGTGAGCAGCTAGGTACAATCATCGGGACAGAGATACTGAGCAGGCAATGAAAAAGAGCGGGCCGGGGCGGGGGTGCCGGATATGACCGGAGCGTTCATCCCTGTCCTTGCCAGAGTAATTCGGTTGCCATCCTCACTTCCGTCTGTCAGGAGATAATCATGCACACGGTGCAGAAGAAGAAAGTGGGCAGTACAGCAATCTCCCGCGCGAGTGGGTTCGCGCCATCAGCTTCGGGCCGACAGGGCCGGACACCGATGAGCGATTGCGTGAAGGCTTGCGAGGGCCACAAGCTCAAGAGCAAGCAGGGCCCCGAGACTACGGGCAGGAAAACTGGCCACCTCGAGGTGCCCGTCTCGACGCCGGGCTTGGCGCCCCAGAAGAGCAAGATGCGAGGATGAGTGACATCCGTCACATGACCGGCGGCTCTGAGCGCATCGAAGAAGAGGGGCCAGTCTTCAGTATTGCAATGAAGACGCCGGACAATCTCGCCCAGGCAGTACAGGCGTACATGGTCATGCGTAAAGAGCAGATCATGCGCGGGATCGAGACTTGTAGCTCTTTCGAGCTAGACGGAATCCGCCACAGCGTTGCTGGCCTGACCGAGATCATGGAAGCCCTCCAGGTGGAAGACGCCGAGAAGGTGACCGACGTAAAACGCAGTACCCGTAAGAAGAAAGCCAAGAAGGGGATCGAGAAGGAGTCCCGTGCGAGTTACCTCGCACATCTCTACTCCGTACTCACTCCCCCCGGCTGGGAAAACAACTTCCTCCCCAAGCTCGACACGTACGTGAGCCTCTGCCGTCTCCGGATCCTGGAAGACAAGGAGGCTGCCGTCGCGCGGGCAGGGGTCGAGGAGAGCATGAGGTTCCGGCGGTTCCTTGCCAATACGGCACGGGCCGGAGCCGAAGGCGCGGCGATGATGGACCTGAGGAGAAAGAAACATGGCTGAGATGACACAGGAAGAGTTCAACAAGCAGTTGGTCACCAGCCTGGACGCCGAGTTTAAGGCTTCCCGCAACGAGCGGGCAAAGATCAACGCCGAACTGGCTCAGATGAAACAGGCGGCTGCTCCGCGCGAGATCCCGAACACGCCCCAGCCGATCGGGGACGCGGACAACGCCAGGATGCTCGAGCGCCTCCGAGAGGCGCCAATCGACACGTTCAACTCGGTACTGGCCATTGGTGAGCAGAAGACCAAGCAGGCCGTCGCCGACGCCCTTGCGGCGGAGCGTGCCCAGCAGAACGCGACCAAGCAGAACGATGCTTTCTGGGCCGACGTCTGGAACTCGAACCCTGACATCTCGGACATGCAGCACCAGGTCTATGGGCACTTCAACCAGACCGATCCGAACCAGGACCCCTCCGACCGGGTGAACTTCGCCGTTCAGCAGGTCCGGACGCAGATTGAGAATCGCCTCAAGTGGTCCAAGGAGCAGGAGTTGCAGCAGGAGCAGCAGAAGCGCATGAGCTCCAGTGCTGCGATGAACGCGCCGTGGATGAACGCCCTGGCGGGGGTTGCCAATCCGGCCAATGCGCCGGTGGTTGACGCGCGCCAGGAGTTGTACGACTTTGTGAAGGAGTCGAACGACGTGATGTACAGCAGGGCGAAGGCAGCGAGCAAGGTCTCCACGAGACCGGCTGAACGTCTCACGACGGGCTAGCCGGCTTTGGTCAGGGGGCGGGAACCCCTCTCAACAGAATCGGGGTGTAGAGGAAGTTCGCTATGCCGGTTCCCGGCCAAAGTATGCTCACCCAAGAGGGTGGTGGATTCTTCACCAACCAGACCCTCTCCCGTCAGCTTCGCTCGCCTGGCCAGCCGCTTACCCGGTGGCGCCAGCTTACGAAGAAAGACCCTCAGTTCGGAAAGCGATCGGGGCAGAAGCTCCTTTTCAATCGCGTCCTCAATCTGAAGGCCGACCCGCGCAACGGCGCGATCCTGGCAGAAGGCCAGCCGATCCCCCGTGACGGGTTCGTCATCTCGCAGGGCGAGTGCCTGGCGCAGCCTTCTGGTCAGGGCATCCCCTGGACCGAGGAGTTCCAGGTCCAGTCGGAGTTTGAGACGAACGACCCGATCGAGAGTCGCGCCCTGGACCATGAGGTCAAGGCCCTCGACTACCGAGCCGCCGACCCGTTCCTGACGTGCAACTACAAGTACACGCCGAACGGCAACACTGCCGTTGGCGACCAGTACAACCAGAGCAACATGGGCTTCGACATGACCTTCACCGGTACGCCGCATGCGACTGCGGCGACTCGTTCGCTGCGCGTCTGGGATTACCGGAACGTCGCGGACATGATGAAGAATGGCCGCTACCGGGATGCGGAGGACGCATCGACCTTTGCGCGAACGGTTGCTCCTGCCCCGACGTGGGATGGGCAGTCCTTCCTTGCGATGGTTTCGGTTGAGGCTTGCCGAGCCGTCAAGGAAGACCCGAAGTGGGAAGAGGCCCAGTATTACGGCGACCCGGAAAAGTTGTTCACCGGCGAGGCGGGCCGTTTGTACGGAATTCGCTTCATCGAAGAAAATCACGTCCTCAAGGCGTGGGCTCCTAGCGATGCGCAGAACACCGACGTTGCTGGCGAAGCGATGATGATTGCCAAGGATCCGGCCATGGAGTGTGTGGTCACTCCCGAAGAGGTGAGAATCGACATTCCGCGTGACTTCGGTCGCGACCAGGCGATGGCTTGGTATTATTTGGGAGGCTGGGCCCGTATCTGGGACGGCGACAACAAGACCGACAACCGGATCGTTCACATGACGTCGAACAGCGTCATTGACCACGACCCTAGCTAAGCAGGGAGCGAGAAAACTATGAGTTCTCAAAGTTACGGAGACGCAACCCAGCTCGCTCCGGGATTCAACATCAATCTGACGGATGCCGTCCACGATCTGGTTGGCCTCGAGCCGACCCTGGTCGAGGTCTACGCCGGTACGGATGGCCTGGGCATCACGAGTTGTGGTGTCCAGTTCGTCACGGCACAGGTTGGCACCTCTGCCGTCATCACGCTTCGGCGTCGGCCGGTGGCTGGCGTTGAGGGTTCTGACGTCGACATTGGTACGCTCACTCTCGATGACGTGAGCGGAGTCGCTGCTGGCAATGTGATGCGAACCGTGTTCGAAGGCTTCGCCGAGAACGCATCTGGCGTTGCGGAGATCGGCATTCCTCCGGGGCAGTCGTTCGTGATGGCTGTCACTACGGTGACAGGCACCAGCGGGAAAATCATCCCGATCGTGAACGGGTATCGCTACCCGAGCGGTTCGCTGAAGGTGGCTGCGGCGGGTGAGGACATCCCTCTTCCGTCTACGTCCACGCTGACCAACGTCACCATCACGGCATCCTAATGGGTGACCAGGCGCAGGGGAGAACTACGGGCACGCGGGATCGTTCGGGGTTCGGGAAAGTCTCGGAATCCGCTGCGTCGAACTACTCAACCAATCGGGCACGCGCTCGAGCTGGCGCCTTCTCGGTGGGGAGTCCTAAGGAGGACTACCCCACTGAGATGGCCCGCCAGGGCAAGATCACGAACAAGCGCAAGAACATCTCCGAGACGGTGATGAAGAGTCGCGCGACGACTCCGAACACCGGCAACGACATGGGAGCGAAGAAGCAACCCAACAGCCGACCCATCGCCGCTGAGAAGTGGACGAAGGGTGACGCCGGGCACAAGAACCCGCAGAAATGACCTCGATTGAACTACTTGATGCCTGCAAGGAGAATCTCGATCGCGTAAGTCTTCCCGTCCCGGAAGAGACGCGAATGAAGGATTGGATCAACCAGGTCCAGCGAGAAGACCTTTGCAACATCCACTCATTCGATTGGATGGAGCGCATCTACACGCTGTTCTGCGCCGAGGGTGAGGAGTTCTACGCCTGCGAGCGCCAGGAGCAGCACAAGGACATCTTGTGGGTGAAGTTCCGGACCGACTCCGACGACGAGTTCATGGAGTTGTCCGAGGCTAGTCACCGGGCTTTGTCGCAACGGCTCGCGGAGCAGACGAACGGCACACCCACGGCCTGGACCCGGTGGTGGGATGAGGACACGCACCGCAAGGGTTTCAAGGTCCGTCGCAAGCCCGACAAGAGCTACGACCCTGACGGGTGGGAGTTCCAGCTCCTGGTGACGGAGTACCCGAGGAAGTTCACCTTCGACAAGGTGGAGGAGAACCTGCTGACGCGGGACCACTCCAAGTCGCTGGAGATCCTGGTCACCGCTCGAGGCTACCTGTTCTACGGCCAGCCCAACGAGGCTGCGGCCATGCAGGAGCAGGTGAACATCGACATCGACAAGCTGCTCAAGGGTGAGCGTGGCCGCGACAAGCAGGCCAACATGACCTTCCGGATGAGTCCGTCTGCGGGCCGTCCTGCGGCTGGCATCAGAAAAGGGAAGAGGAACATCGGTGGGGTTCCGTACAACTGGCTCAACGGGAGCTAGGTTGTGCCTACGGACAAAGGGAACAACTCCGATGGGAAGCTGGTCGATGTCCAGCTTCAGCAGAGTAGTTCGTTCCACTTCCCAACGCGCGAGGCTGGAGAGTTCCAAGATGCCACGGGCACTCTGACGGAAACGGACACTCTCCGGATCTGGCAGACCAACAAGTTCGAGTCACCCACCCTTCGCGGTGGCTACCTGAGTCTGGTGGTCAGTTCTGCGTTGCACTCATCGACCTACGGACACCTGACGATCGAGGATGCGAAGGGCAACCTTCTCATGCCTCTGAGTCCCTACTGCCCAGACACGCCGGCTGGTTTCGTTTTCCGCACGCATGGGAATGTCCTACGGTTCGACATGCTCGAGGGGAACACGGGGAAGATAGACGCCGGGGGCACTGACTACGGCGACCTATTCCTCGCGTGTACGACTGACATTGGCGTGGGGGTCATTAGCGTGGCGAGTGTCTGCTGGGGGGCAGCGAGCACATGACGCAGAGCCTACGCATCTCCGGCCTCCAGGGCCTGGACGGCCAGCGCTACTCCGAGGAGGCGCAGACTCTCCCGCAGATGAAGGGTGGGTACAACGTCGAGTTGATCGACGGCGAGTGGTGGACACGCTCCGGCCTTCGCCCTTTCGACAACCCGGTTGATCCCCTGGTCGAGGGTTGCGCGGACATCCCATTCTGGTGGGCACTGAGCAAGGCTACGGGCAACGAGATTGTCCTGGCGAACCCCTGGTGGGCGGTGCTGTACCACACGGCCACGGGCAAGTACGCGCCTGCGTACGACGCCAAGGAAGCGGCAGCGGCAGTCACGTCTACGCTCGGCTCTACGACTGTGACCTACGGCGGGGCAGAGCGCCCCATGGAAGGTGACCTCCTCTTCTTCGATCCTGGTGTCGAGAACGAAGGCCACGAGGTCCGGGTTGTCCTGGCTGATGCGACCGGCTCCTCTCCCAACTTTGTTTGCACGGTGAACAAGGCGGTGCTCGAGCACGCGCCTGGGACGGCACTCCTGGTCGAGTCCATTGCCCCGTACTCCACGGTGAATGCACTCGGGGGCTTCCTCGGCGAGCAGGCCGTGGGCGTCTCGGTCCGAGAAGACGGACCCATCACGATCGACACTGGTGGGCTCACGATCTTTGAGCAGTTGGTCAGCTACGACACCGACACAGCCGATGACAACGAGACGGGTGGTGGCACGGCTCCGTTTGTGAACCCGGAGATTTTCGCGGGACGGGCCTATGCGATCATCACGTCCAATTTCGAGCACCCGGTAGCGTTTGCGCTGAATCACTCTGGGGATCCGACCAAGCCTATTGGCCCGCTGATCCGTGGGTTTTTCCGTAACACGGCAGAGAACCCGAGCGTTCCGATCGAGACGGACATTGCCGTCACGACGAACCTTGGCCAGTCCGCAGGGCGCGGGGAATACTGCGGTGTTGTCGGCAACCGCCTGTTCATCGGGAGAGCGCCTGACGATCATGGGCGTTGGCCGGATACGACGTTCTGGATCAGCAGGTATGGTGACTTCACTCGGTGGCACATTGGACGCCAGGGCGGGAACGGCAAGGGGTCTTTCTTTACGTTGGATGACTTCTCGAATCCGCTGATGGGCATGGCACCCATGTCGAACGCGATGATCCTGCACCGGAACTACAGTCAGGACACGGCCACGCTCACTGGCGGTGCGGCTACTCCGGTTAACGTAGTGAAGGGCCTCAAGGGCTTTGGTTTGGTGAGTACCAGGTCGCTGGTCCCAACCAACCGTGGCCACTACCTGTGGACCCAGAGCGGCCCTGCGGTATTTGACGGTACGCAACTTCAGCACATCGGGCAGAGCCAGAAGCGCCTCTTTGAAAGCATGGGCCTGTACGGGAACCTGCCTCGCTACCTGTCGAACACCGATGCGGAGAGCATCTTCGACATCGAGGGCAAGGGTGTTCTGTTTGGGTTCGAGGATCTGGCCCGGCAACGGATCGTGTGGGTCTCGAAAAATGGGATCCGGCACCAGCGGGTGAGCACGCCGCCTACTGATCCGCACGAGTACAATGTGCTGGGGCGTCTTTACAACTTTGCACGCACAGCGGTAGCCTTCGACTACGCGACCGGGTCTTGGTTCAACTACGACATTCCGACGATCACTGGCGCTGGGCAGCAGTACAATGTGGCTTCGGCATTCGAGACGGTGGTACTCACTTGCGACGGTTACGTGTACCAGTGGAGTCCGAACGACCGCGCAACGGATGAACCACTCTCTGGGCACACTCTCCTCACTCGCGAGCGCGAGGCGGTGGATGCGTACGTCGAGACGGGTTGGATGAACTTCGGCACAGAGACCAGGAAGATGCTGAACAAGCTTCTGATCGAGTTCCGTAGCTTCCAGCACAACGACACGAGCTCCGAGCGAAAGAGTGGTGTCCTGTACGAGATCAACGAGGATTGGAAGTCTACTCCCACGGCCATGCTCCATATGTGCACGGTGGAGATCTACGCAGACACGAACGACGAGGACGAGGCTTTCCAGGAGATCGAGTGCATCATGGAGGTCCAGAAGATGTGGGCCTACTCGACCGAGGAGAACCGCCAGTCCGCGAGATTGATCTTCGAGTTGACGCCTCGAGCTACGGCAAACCAATTCAAGTTCGGGTTCCGCAATGCGTACCAAGCTGACGTCCCAATTGTGGGAGTTGAGCGGGCCCCCTTCCGCATTGCGGCATTCGAGCCGGGCTGGGATGAGACAGGTAGCGACCGGATGCGCTACCCTGCGAACAGGAGATAGCGATGGCAACCCGACCAGGAGCAGGACGAGAGCGCGAGCGCGTCGAGAATCGGCAGAAGCAGGAGAACCGGCTATTCGACAAGCTACGCGATTCTCCCGCGAACCAGCGTAACGAGGCCCGCAAGGATTCGATGGCAAATGGATCCGGTCGCCCCGGCGACAAGGGCTGGAACAAGGAAGGGTACGACTGGGACAACATGCCCGACTCCTGGGCGCAGGAAATCTACGACAAGGAGGGCCGTGACCAGGCGCACCACACCAGGAATGGTGGGCCCGGCTACATCCGTCCTGAGTTCGATGAGTGGCGCTCAAAGAAGGAAGGGAACTGGGGCTCGAGTGACCACAATCTCGATCGCCAGCTAGAGGCAGGAGAGATCACCCGCGACCAGTTCGATCGGACCAAGCATGGTCGAGGCCGGGAGCCGGGGGAATACTCCGCTGCCGGAGGCCAGGGTGGCCAGCGCAGAACCGACGGACCCTCTTCACCGCCCTTTGATAACGGTCCCGCACCTCGCACAACGGGTGACGACATCCGTGGTTTCAACCCAGCGGAATGGGACAAGAACGACCGGAGTGAAGGTTTCCGCCGGCGTAGGAAGGAAGCTCGTGACTGGCGTCAAGAGAATCGCGGCAATGGTTCTGGTGGCGGCGGCGGGCAAGATCCGAGCGGCGGCCAGCAGCCTGGAGGCGACCCCCAGTACCAGGATCCGTGGGGCGCGACCGAGGGTGCGTACAATCCGCAGCAGACGCAGATGATGCAACAGATGCAGCAAATGCAGCAGATGCAGCAGATGCGGCAGATGCAGCAGATGCGGCAGATGTTTAGCCAGATGCAGGGCTCGCCGTACCAGAGGATGATGGGCGGCATGGGCGGCGGCCAGGGCGGCGGCGGAATGCAGGGCGGAATGCAGGGCGGAATGCAGCAGCTCATGCAAATGATGGGCGGCGGCGGCCAGCAGTACGGCCAGATGTCCTACGGACAGCAACAGGCACCCAACCCCTTCTCGGGAATGGGAATGCGCGGAGGGATGTTCTGATGTCAGTGTGGAGCCCGAACGATCCGAGTGGAAACATGGGCATGGGGCCCGATTTTGGCAGGGGCATGTCGAACATGATGGGTCGTCAGCAGCCTGGTGGACCTTGGGGCGGCTTCGGTAATCGTGGCGGCATGGGCGGGGGAAACTTCGGTGGTGGCGGCATGATGGGCCCCGGTGGCTGGGGTGGCGGCGGCTACTCGCCTTGGGGTGGTGGTGGCTTTGGCCAGCAGTTCGGCCAGGGTGGCTACAACGCGTACAACAATCCGTTCGCTCAGCAGTTCCAACAGTTGCAGCAACAGATGCAGCAGCAGAACCAGGTGCAGCCCTGGGATCAGTCTACAGGCACGCCAGGTTCGCAGATGGACTACGAAGGCCAGAACAACGGCTGGGGTCGTGACCCGGCTAACCCGAACACCATCAATGGAAATTCGAGCACGATGATGGGCTTTACGCCTACTCCGGGCTGGGGCCAGGGCGCACCGCCACCGCAGAACAACGGCGGCAATCAAGGCCCAGGACAGCCGCAACAGAGCGCACCGCCTCCAGATCAGTCGAGCGAAACGACGAACTGGGATGGCTCTAGCAAGTCCACAAGGCACCAGCCGCCTCCGAATCCCCACGCTCCGCAGCCCCAGGCTCCGCAGCCCCAGGCTCCGCAGCCGCCCCAGGCTACGGCTACGCCGCCCCAGAACAACGGCACAGGCGTTCCGCCAGGGCAGGGTGGACCTGTGCAGGCACAGCCTGCGCAGCCCCCACAGGGCCGAGGAACGCCGCCTCCGGCACCCGGTCGAGCGCCCCAGGCTCCGGATGCGACGGCAGGTGGCCAGCAGCAGCCGGTCTGGAAGGGCATCAAGGATCACGACACCCGGCACACGACCCGGATGAACAAGCAGAACGAGGAGTACGGGCTGGGCTTCGATCAGACGCAGTTCGCAAACGGGGGTACCCCCGAGTTCCGCCAGGAGTTCGAAGATGCGGTCACGGCCAAGCAGAACGCGTCCCAGGGTGTAGCCGCAGATCCGGGGCCGCAGGCCAAGACGCCTGCCCAGAGACGGCAGCGTCGAGATACGCGAGTGGCCAACCAGGCTAAGCGTAAGGCCAACCAGACTGCGCGGCGTGCGGCTGAAGGGCCTGGCGCAGCATGAACGAGAACCCCACAAAGGTGAGGGACGCCATGCTGCTCCAGAAGCATGGCGGTCCCAAGCGTACGGAGAAAAGCATCTGGCAGGATCCGGCTACTGGCTGGGTTCGTGACCGTCATGCTGGACCCACACCTTCGGGGGGGCGTAGTGTGCCGACAACGGGAAGCAAGCCCGACGAGAAGAGGCTGACCTAATGTCGCAATACGGAGAGTACACGCCGCCGCCCAATGCTGGGGCCAACGGGCCGACCTATGGCCCCAACGGTAGCTCGAAGGAAGCGGAGCAGAAGGGCCTTGCTCCTGGCCCGAACGTCGTCGGCTCTGGTGGCACGACCATCCTAAACGCCCTCACCGGTGGCGGGATGGGCCACAACGTCCTGAACTTCGACGGCATGGGGGGTCTCTTCGGGGACCAGGGCGGGAACAACGACCCGTTCGCCATGATGAAGTTCCTGATGCAGTCGCAGATGGGGACGAACGGTGGGAACCCAGGCGGTAACTCGAGCGCGCGGGGTTCTCGTGGCGGGATCATGGGTGGCACCGACGAGATGAACACGATGCTCAATCGTGCGAATCTCCGGACCAACCAGTTCAACCCGGCAGCCGGGAACTTCGACAAGATTTTCAACTGGGGTGGAGCGGGTACGGACTACTGGGGGTCGAATGGTGGCGACCCGATGTCCATGCTCCAGAACCGGATGCAGACGGACCTGGGATACGGCGGCTACGGCGCGGGGCAATCGCCTCTTCTCAACAACACCGCGTTCCTTGCCCACAACGAAGCGGGGAAAGACTACCGCGACCCACAACAGGTGCTCAACTACGCACGACAGGTCGAGGGCGAAGGCTATCGCCCCGAATTGGATACCTACACACAAGCGGGCCAGAACCTTGAAGCCCTAGGAGATTTCTATGGGGGACGTCAGTCGTCGCAGGTTGCGGCACTCCAAAACCAAGGTGAGCAAGACCTCCTCAGAGGTATCGACACCGAAGCCAGCAACACCCTCGCCCAAGAGCTCCCCGAAGTCCAAGCGGCTATGGAAGCCGCCGGTATTGGGAGATCAGGCTCGGCAGGTTTTGAAGGGGGGCAACTAGCCGGCGACATTATGGGCCAGGCGAACCGCGACAAGCAGCGGACCATGGCCCAGTTCGCCGACCAGAACATGGCGCGGCAGGCAAACGCGATGGGCCTGCACGCGCAGCTCGCAACCGGCTCTGCGGACCAGAAGATGGGTCTGCTCAACCAACTGAACTCGCAGGGGCTGAACGACATGTTCAGTTCCGCCGAGAACACGCGGAACCGGATGGGCAACCTCCTGGGCCAGCAGTACGGCCAGTCTGCGCAGATGGGCCAGATGGACCAGGACCGTCTGATGAATGCCGGGATGCAGGGCGAGCAGCTTCGTCTGGGTGCCATGGGTCAGCAGAACCAGATGCAGTCGGATGCGTTGGCTCAGATGATGGGCATGTACGGAATGCGCAACGACATGCAGAACTCTGCTGAGGACAGGTCTCTGGGTCTCTCCGAGCACATGCGGGGGATCGACCAGAACCAACTCTCTGGCATGATGGGCATGGGCATGATGCCGATGGATCTGATGATGCGTCTCGCGACGGGCACTTCCGGGTCGGGCTTCACGCCGACCTCGGGTGGCGGCGGCGGGGCCAACCCCTTCTTGGGCCAGGCCGCAGGGCTTGGAGGCCAGGGCCTCGCGTCTCTCTTGAACGGTGGCCAGGGCTCGGGCTACGGCGGCGCGAACAACTGGCTATGAAAATACGCCGGGCTGTCGCAGATGACTGGGAGGATCTCAGTGAGGCCATTGGGATCTACGCAGAGGAACAGACTGGCAAGTTCGGCGTTGGGAATACTGCGGACATCCTCCGCGCTATCCTCGTACAGAACCTGGGCCACGTCTGGATCATGCGTGACCCGGCAGATGACTTCTGTGGATTCTGCGCCTGGATCCCCGTCATGGATGCGAAGACTCTTGTGGGCGCGGGGACGTGGGTATCTCCCGACCTACGGAAGTTCGGGCACTCCGAGGAGATGCGGGACGCGGCGCGCGCGTACTGGAAGGGACTGGGCTTCGAGAAGGTTCGGGGTACGTGCGCGAAGGGGAATGAGGCGGGGATGAGATCCATCCTTGCGATGGGTTTTGAGACCGTGGGATTTGAAGTGGAGTTGAGTCTCTAATGGCCTGGCTAGGTGGCACCGCAGCCGTCATTGCCCTGGCCCTTGCCTCGGCTGCCGGTACTGCCAACGAGATCTACGGGCACAAGCGCCGTTACGACAAGGACGGCACCATGCCGTGGGACGACCTCGGCGAGACGGGCAAGATGCACCTTGGTGCACAGCCTGTCCTCGGGCCCGTCCTCGATGCCGCACAGGGCAGGAAGGACTGGGGCGATGCTGCCCTTCAGTCCGGCATGACCGTAGCCTCAGTCCTTGGAGGCCCAGCACTGGGAGCATTGGGTAGCGCCCTAGCTCCGGTATCGACCATAGGGAACGCGGCTGTAGGTGCAGCGCCGTTCGCCGGGGCTATTGCCGATGCGGGGGCAGCAGGTCTCGCCGGTTCTGGATCTACGGTGCTGGGGGGCGCCGCTGGGAACCTGGCTCAATTGGGCAGTATGGGCACCAAGGCAGCAGAAGCGGGTGCGGCGAGCGTCGGGAGCTTGGCAGATGCAGGCGCTGCCGTGTCTTCGGAGGTCACCCAGGCAGCCTTGGGGGGCGGGGAGGCGGCAACTGCGCAGAAGGTAGCCCAGGCCCTAGGTGTTCCGGAGGGAGCCCCACAGAGAGCCATGGGCCCGCCGACTTCAGGCGAGCACAAGTTGCTGGGGATGCTCGAGGGATCGAGTCTACAGGACAAGGCCGACCCCATGGGCCAGGTCCGTACTCTCTCGAAAGAGGCACAGCCTGAGTTCATTGGGCCTAGGGATCCTCTCAGTACCGCAGTCCGAGGGATGAACACTCCTTTCAAGGTCAGTACCCCGAAAACCCAGTTCCAGGATTTCTATGCAAAGCCTTTCGAGGCGCTGGGCGAGTACACGCATCCAGATGTCGGTAAGGCCGCTGGCCGGATCACGAGCAATGCGATCAGCGGGGCCATCTCCAACCCGGATGATCCAGGCGAAGGTGCCCTTCGCTCTGGGATAATGGGACTGGCCGGAGCCGCTGGCGCGGGACTGGGTAGCCGTCTAGGCGACGCAGCTTTCGGTCAGGGGCCTATCGGCATACGCCTACCGAAAACAGACGTCGGCTCGGCCTACATGAAGGGCCAGATGGTCGGTGCCACGATCGGCGGCGAAGCTGGCAAGGTTGCGAACAAGGAAATGACCCGCAGACCCCCGCCGCCGCCCAAGGCATTCGAGCCGGCTGATCTCATGCAGGCGCACCAGATGATGTACAGTCCGAGCAACATCGTACAGGAATCGTACACGCCGTTCCGGCAGAGGAGGCTCATGTAATGGCGACCTGGGAAGAGTGGCGAAAGAAGATTGCTGGCTACATGCCAGAATCTCCCGACTTCCGACCTCCTATCTACGGACCTTTGACTTCGGGTCAGGCTAGGATGCAAGAGGTTGCCGAAAATGCATTGGATGTAGGCACTAGCTTTACTGGCGGTGCATTGAAGGGCCCCTTTATTCGACGGTTCGCTGTTCCAAATTTTGGTCCGAATGCTTTGAGTAAGGGACAACGCGCAGTCTACAATGGGCTAGAGAAGGTTACGGAGTTCACTGCTAGGAGTGCTGGAGCGGACCAGGATCATGATGCGTTGCCTTTTCTTCGTGCCGCCGACACCAATCAGGTAGGAGACTTCCTTACTCGCAAGGGTCGTGAGTTAGGTGCAGGTGCGTCTTCCATTCACGATTTCCTTAGTGCGCCTCCAGGGACTCCGTTCAAGCTCATCAATCCCGATTCTGCTGGAACCGAAGCCCTCACGGCCCTTCGCGAAAGCATCAATCCGGTGGAAGACGAGTCGGAGGAGCTGAAGAAGAACGAGGAGGTGGCCAGGGCCACCCAGCTCGAGGCGCAGGTCCAGGCGATTAGCGCACCGGAGCAGGCAAGCGTCAAGGACAGGATTACTACGGTCGATCTCCCTGGTGGCGAAGCGGCCACAGTTGGGGGCGACGACCTGGGCGCGATTGCACAGGGTGCAGACGGCCAGCCTTCTTCTGGTGTGATGAAGTCCTTCCTCGAGGACTACGACTGGTACGACACGGCGACGGCACCGCTGAACATGGCCAACAGCCTCGTGTTCGGGAACCAGAAGTTCGAGGAGGACGGCTCTAGCTCTGGGTTCCCCGGAGTCCTGGGTGCGCTTGGCTTCGGCGGTGGCGCGAAGAAGTCTATCGAGAACGCGAAGATGGCAGCACACGCCAGCAACGCGATGAAGCTCGAGGACGCGCTCATGCGTTCGCAGGGCAGTATCCGTCACGAGGATCCGGCCTACGCCAAGTACAACAAGGCACTGGGCGAGCAGATGGAATCAATCCCGGTGGCGGGGCAGGAGCGTCCCATTAAGGAGGCCAGCTTCGCGGAGCAGACTGCCTCTGCGCTCGGTGCTTTCATGTTCCGCGATCAGCAGGACCAGCAGGACGATCTGAACCGGAACTACGTGAGCCTCCAGGACCAGCTTTCCGACAAGCGCAGCAAGCGCAAGGGCATGGACCAGGACCGCGAGCGTTCGCTGCTCGCTGCCGGTGACAACGTACGGTATCGCGAGGACGAAGAAGACGACGTGCGAGCCGACCAGCGGCTGTCGAACGAGGGTGAGCTTCTAAAGTTCGCAGGAAACCGGGACGCCAGAGGCGAAGATGCAGAGGAGCGGGCCAAGCGGAAGCAGCTCTACGACATGCTATTCGGCGGATCGAGCAAGACTCCAACACTTCTTCCCGAGGACAGCATCATGCTCAAGCAAGGTGAGAACCTTGCTGATTTCTTGAAGGATCCAGAGAAAGGGCGCGAGGCACTGGAGAGTACGATTGGCGACTTGCCCAAATCAGAATGGCAGAACGCACTGACTCAACACGGCGGACAGGGCGGCGACGGAATGCCGATGCTCCAGTACAAAAACGATGACTGGACCCCGTGGACCGACGACTTCCATGCTTCGGAGATCAAGATTGCACCCGGTGCACATGGCGTCTTGCCTGACGCCTCTGCCGTGAAGACCCGTCAAGGGGACGGCCAATTGCGCGACAAGATAGAGCAGCTCCTCATTATGAAGCTCATCACAGAGGATCAGGCGAATCAGATGATGGGTGCGCAACAATGAGCGAGGTAGATCCTGCCGTCGCTCGTTTCCGTGCGCGGTGGGACAACGAAGACCCGGAGGTTGCTGGCGCTGTCTCTCGTTTCCGAGAACGGTGGCCCAGCAAAGATCCGGAGACCGATGCTTCGGTCAGTCGCTTCCGCGAGAAGTGGAAGATGCACGACGCAGGAGAGGTGCCCGACGAGAAGTTCATGGGCGGCTGGGGCCCGACGGCTATGGGCGTACTCGGAGGTGTCGGGACTGCGTACCTGACTGCGGGTGCGAGCATCCCGTGGATGATCGCCGCTGAAGGTGCAGCCGGTATTGGTATCGGTGGAGCGGTACGTGGGCTGGAGAACTGGAGCGACGACAAGGACTTCATGGACGGGCAGACGGTAGGCACCGCACTCATGGATGGCGGCCTTGCTGCCGCTGCGCCTGGTGTCCTGGGTATTGGCTCCAAGCTCCTCGGTCGCGGCAAGGGTGTTGTCGGCAAGGTCATGCGAGGCGGTGACGATGTGCTGCTAGCGAAGACAGTAGACGACCTACCTGACAACGTGCCGTTCGAAGACGCGATGCCCTCTGACGAGATCATGCTCGCGAATCGCTCTGATCGGGGTGTCGCTCGGCGTGACTTCGAGACGCGCGCATCGCGACTGCTCGAGCTAGAGCGCAAGCGCACGGGCACGTCGGGCAAGGAGAGGGCGCTCCTCGACAAAGAGATCCGCAAGATCGAGGGTACGGTCCCCGTCTCCGATCGACTGCGTATGGCACAGGAGACGTTTGACGAGTCGGGTGGCGACGATGCCGCGCTCGATGCCCTGCGCACGGTACATGACGAGTCCAGGGAACTGGTCCGCGTTGGCCGGGACTACGATACTACGGAGAAATGGGGCACGTTGAAGCACCTCGACGAGACTGCCGAGGCAGGGCTCACGTCACCGGCACGCGGGACCAGGGCACGGGGCCGTCGCGCGGGTAACGAGTACGAGCAGGCCATTGGCCGCGCGCACGAGGTCGAGGGTCGCATTGGTCGCGCCGTGCATGAGCGGTTCATGCGCCTCAAGGATGACCTGCGCTACCTCCCCGAAGACTCGTTGGTACGGACTGACCTGACCGGAGTGCTCGAGGGGCGCATCGCTTTCGAGGGACTGTCCGACGTTGAGCAGGAGATGGCCTCCCGGATCATGGCAGCGCGGGACTGGGTATCGGAGAAGCACATCGCCATGAAGGCAATGACTGCCCTCAAGGAGAACGGCGAGCTTGTCTTGAAGAAGTACGAACCACTCCCCGACTACGCCCCCATGCTTCGGAAGTCGAAGGCAGGTGGCAGCAACGGCTACGACTCCATGGCCGACCTGAAGCACAAGCAAACCACGAACTTCCAGCGCGAGCCGGGTCGCCTCCCCGACGAAGACCGGATCACGTCTGCCGATGGGATCTTGGACTACTTCGCCATGAACGACTCCAAGCGTGTCGCTCACGAGATGGCCTGGGGTGGCGACCAGGTGCTGGTGAACATCGACGGCGTGACGACCACCATGCCTCGGCACATGGCCGACATGATGGAGGAGATGCGCAAGTCTGGGCGCGACGTTACCGCCGAGAACATGCGCCTCTTTCTGAAGAACGAGATGGCCGACAACGCCAACTTGAGCCTGGGACACAAGAAGCTCATTCAGAAGATCAAGGGTGGCGTCTCGCGTGCATTGCTCCCGAAGAACTGGACGGCTCAGCTTGCAGAGGCGAGGCGAGCACGGGGCTGGTCGGACTGGGGCGCGCACAAGGAAGGCAAGGCATTCGCCGAAGCTCACCCCGACATGATCGCGCGTATCAAGGAGCGGGCCTCTGCCATGGAGGCTTCGGTCAACGACATCCTGGATCCGAACCAGGAGCAGTACATGGTGACGTACATCAATGGGCGCGCAGATGCGTACGCTCGAGGTGCGGGCATCAACGACTACATCGGCATGGCTCACGTCTATGCGCGTGAGGGCCTGGACATTGTGAAGTCGGGCAAGAAACTCACGATGCTTCAGAAGCAACGCATGGGGGAGATCCTCCCCGAGCTAGAGCCCCAGAAGGCCGCCGAGTTCCTGGCCGAGCAGGCCAAGCACGGGTACTCGGAGAAGGCTCTGACCGACGTCATGGACCAGCAGGCCCGCCGGCTGTTTCACACGTACACCGGGGCGGGAGTGCCGCCTGCCCTGCGGAACCCGATCGGGAGCATGGTGGGTCAGTTCCGGGTGTTCGGGCTGAACGTGGGCGGTCAGTTCAAGGAGGACGTGCTGTCTCCCATCTACCGGGGCAGCATGGCCTACAAGCAGGGCCTCAAGGCTGGAGACGCCGAGCTGGCCGCCGAGGGTATGGAGCTAGCCATCCACGGCTACAAGCGCATGGCCAGGACCACGGCGTACATGGCGGTCCCCGGCCTCTTGCACCGTGGTCTGCGGACCTATGCCTACACCAATGGAGCTCGCGTCCAGTCCAACGAGGACCTGGGCGAGAAGGTGGGGATGGATACCCTGCTGCGGGACTTGCCGGGTGGGATCGCGGGGATCTGGGGTGAGATCGGCGGTGCGATTCTCTCTGCGATGGTGAATGGCGATCGGCGCGGGATTGAGAATACGATGGGCTCCCTGCCCGTGATGGGTGCGACCGCCTCGGCCACGACCTCTGCCGCAGGGACGGTATCGAACCTCTTGCAAGGTGACGTAGGAGCCGCAGCAACGTCTGCCGCTCCTGGAATGAACATGTTGGGCGGGCTACTGGCCCAGCGGGGCGGGGCGAGAGGCCCCATTTCTGCGGCCTACGCCCCGCGTCACGATTCCCGCTTGGTTCAAGACACCAGTAGTGTGGTCAAGGGTCTTCTGGGTCAGTAGGCTCTCCCCACTCTAGCTCGGTGAGGAGGCTGGCCTTCGTGTCGATGAGCTTGGCCTTGTAGATGGTCAGGATCCTCTCCAGGTCTTCCAGGGGGATCTCCTCCAGAATCCCGTCGATTGTCAGGTTCAATTCACCGCACTCCCTGGCTAGCAGGAACTGGTGTGGGTTCATCTCAGACACCTTCATGGCTCCCCTCCTAGGCGGTTGGCCCGCCTGGTATTGTGATGGTAAAAGGCCGTATGGCCTCAACGATTGCGCGAGCTAGTCTGACTGTCACCGTCAAGGAAGACATCACCCTGGACGGGATTCAACTGGGCAAGGATACGGCGATCGTCATTCCCGACATCGACCAGTGGGTGTCCACCGTCATGGCGGTGCCTAATGATGCTACCGGGATCACCCTCTTCGCCCTATGGACGACTATCGGAATTGGCCAGTACGACATTGCCAACTTCCGGTACCTCCGGATCACGGTCAAGGACGACACCGTGGGCATCAACCTCTACATCAAGGATCCGACCGCAGCCCAGGGGTACACCGTCAAGCTGGCACCGAACACGTCATGGATCGCGTTCGATGAGAACTTCGTGACGGGCATCACGGCAGACCCCCCGGCTCAGTCCTTCTTCCCGTTCTTCTCCTTCAATGCGACAGGAGATGGCGGTGTCTCGAGTGTCGAGTTCACCATCGGACTGTCGACTCCTTAGACCCGGTGGAGGGCCCAGTCGGGGCCCATGGTACGCACTGGGCCTAGTGCGTCGAATACCCAGTGCTCTGCATAGTCGGAGTTCACGACAGCGGGTCCGGAGTCGATGACGACGGTGTGTCTGCTGACGAGTTCGATGTTGTCTCCGGCACGTGTGGTGATGGTCTCGTAGTCGACAGTCCCGGATGACGGGTCACCTACCGAGGGAACGATGTCCACGGTACTCGTACCCTTGGTACTCTCCAGGTCAGGCAACTTCCGGGTCATCCTGCGGAAGCGTCGCTTCGGGCTACTCTTCCCCGGTGCCTCGAAGGCAGCGGCGGCAAGTATGGTTCCTGGAATTGCGGGCCCGTAGGAAATGGTTTCGTTGTAGGTCACAACCTCTGTGGGGGTGACCGTCTGGTAGTACCGGAGTTCGTGGGCGTCAGTCTCGTCGAAGTACATGACGTCGTAGAACTCATCGAGGACGGCGGAATACTGCCACCGGAACCATGTCTGTCCGTTGGTCTCCACGACGTTTGATGTGTACCGGATGCTGGTGGCCGGGTGGCCCTCCAGGTCCGTCGAGCCCACGAGTATCGAGTATAGGTCCGTCATCATTCCTCCGCTTGCGGGACGCCAAAGAACTTACCGACTATCCCTACCCATTCCTTCTGGCAATCGTAGCAAAGTTCTCCTCCAGTTCCGCCAGTTCCTCAAGCGTGGGCTCACTCATGGCAGTGTGACCTCTGTCCCCATTTCTACTTGCCTCCCGTCCAGCCCGTCGCAGAACAGTTGCATGTCCCGCTTCGACCAGAGCATCTGGTTTGAGTCGATCGAGTCGGCATTGATCCGTGCCGCCCACAAAACGCGGGGGTAGGTGCCTACTCGTCCGACGTGACACTTCTGCCTGCCGTAGTGTGCGAACTCGGCCCATTGCGGGCCAGTGTCCAACTTCCACCGAGTAGTGCCGCCGACGAAGATCCCGTCATAGACGCCCATTTCCTTCCCCGGCTTCATGCCGTCTTGCACGGCGAGGTAGACTTTGAACCCGCGAGCCTGGAGCTGTGGGCGCCACTCCTCTGAGCGTTGCCACGACTCCCACCCGCCACCGAGGATGTCGGGGGCGACAGTCCAGTCGGGCATGCGGTTCTCTTCCGCCCAGGTCAGACACTGCTCGTACTTGGCCTGGTCCCACTCCTTGCCGTCACGGTGTGCGATGAACGCCCCATTGTCCAGGGCGTAGTGCTTGTTCTTCGGAGGCCAGACTGGGGGCGTCGCCATCTCCCGCCACCGTCTTTCTTTCGCGATCGGCTTGAACGCATTCGCCGTGATCCTGCCGGTGTAGACGATAGTCAAGCCCATATGGATCTATTTGCGCAACCTACTCACACAGGTTGTAGATCGAGACGCACTTCGGAGCCTCGAACATCCCGAGCTGCTTATCGTCGGCCTCCATGAGGTAGTCGCGCACCTCGCGAGCCGTGGGACATTTGACCAGCCGCCCGTCCTTGGTTCGGATCGGCGGCGCGTGCATGAACCTCTCGGGGATGTAGTCCGAGCGGAAGAAGGCCGCACGGTCCTCTGGCGCGCGACCTTTGTTCAAGTCTGCCTCCAGCTTTTCCAGCTTCACGATCAAGTCGTCCGACTCGCGGAACAGACACGCGAGTTCCCGCTTAGAGACCATCACGCAAGGCCAGCACCCCACCCTTCCCGCGCCGAGCTTGTACAGTGGGTTAGGCTCAATACCGTGCTTCTTGTGGATGTCGAACACATCCTGGGCGGCCCACTCCTTAAGCGGGCGGTCGATCCAGAACCCCCCGGCGTCGTTCTCCCATGTCCTTTTAGGGGATGCTGCGCGGGAGGCCGACTCCTCGGAGCGGATCCCCTGGTAGACCGTCCGCTCGCTATCGTCGAGGGTTTGAAGCCAGTTATGGAGGGGAAAGATCTTCAACTCCTGCGTGCAAAAGCGGGAGCGCATCCCGGGCACGATCCCACGGTCGATCACCATTTCGTGAAAGCCGGTGGTGTACTTCTCGCTCTTTAGTCGGATGAGTCTCCCGCCAAGCAATTCCCGGTCGACCTTGTCGATGTAGGCCGTGGTAATCGGGTGCTCCCACCCCGTGTCGCAGAAGATCGTCTCGTGCTCGATGCCCTGCTCCTTCATCCACAGGAGTAGAGCCGTCGAGTCCTTCCCACCGCTGAAGCTGGCAATGTGAATCATGCCTGCACCCTACTCCGAAAATCGCACATCAGGGCCCCATAGCGCCGGTGCTGCTCATCAAGCTCGCGCTCTAGCCGCATCCGCCACTCGCTTTCGACCTGGATCGAGATGTGAAGCGCTCCGATGGTCCGCTTGAGTCCTTCGACCGTCTCGTCAGGCTCCGCGACACGGGTCTCTTCGGATTCGGTAATCACCCCTCCACCGCCAGGGCGACAGCCTCGTCGACCTCCCCGTTGGTGAGGATCACTTCCACCGGAGTCTTGGCCTGGGGCGTCCCTTCGGTCGGAACCAGGCCCAGCTCCTCGAAGGGGATAGTGGGCTCGTCCTCCACCGAGTATTCCCAGCCCTGTCCCTCGTCCCCCTTGTTACAGACCACCACCACGTCGAACTCGATCTCCCTCGTCAGTGTCACTGTGACCTTCATCTCATCCTCGCTTTCGGGAAGGCTTCTTGGCCTTCCTGTAATGGGCCCACTTGCCCCGTCTCTTCTGTTCATGTCCTCGTAGTCATCTGTCAGGAGCGCGAAGTCGTAGCCTTCCTTCGTGCGGTACTTGACCTCCACTGTGGCGCCCCAAGGCAGGGTCACGTCATGGCCCCCGGTTCCTGGGTGCAGGTCGAAGTCGACACAGGTCAGGGCCTCTTCCCTGCTGTCGGTGAAACGCCGGGCTACGGCAAGCTCGGCTAGCTTCCCGCAGATTTCCGCTTCCATGTGGACGCTCCCGTCCTTGATGAACCTCTTGGTGTTCTCTCCTTTCCGGTCCAGCTTCTTGAGTACCCAGCCCTTGACCCACTCAATGTCAGCGTCTCGGAATGGGATGGTGGTCATTGCTCTGCTCCCTTCGCCCACTTCTTCCCGTCATCCCTCCGGTGGACAGTGTGATGATGGTGACACCACGGTGCTGGTCCTCGTTGACCAGGACCACGGCGTCGTGCCGGAACCAAGTCCTATCCTTCTTCATTCGGCCATCTCCCTTCCCTTTTCCAGTTACATATTGCGACGCCCAGGGATTTTACCTGGATAGGTTTCCGGTCCGTGTTTTCCTGTAGCCATTTGCAAATCTCAGCAGCGCCCCATCGCTTTTTATTCAAGATGTAGACAGCTTGGACTTGCTCGTCTGTCCATCTGAAGCGGTTAACGCGGCTGGCGCGTCTGTCTTGGGGCTTTGTCTCCTCGGCTAGTGCCTTGTCTATGATCGTCTTACTCATCGGTGTCCTTCTCCTCTGGGTAGAACCAGTTGACGACTTCGCTCGAGAAGATCCATGCCTCGTTGGCGATCAGCCTGGCATCGTGGTTGCCGAGGTCTTGTTGCCGCTTTAGGCAAACAGGAAGGACGACAAGGAATGCTTGCCTCCGGAAATTGTTGGCTTCCTGGCTGCTGGTAGTGG
>Ga0255048_10000555_pt1 | contig 28595 bp, 29 predicted proteins | sample JV7_2_2_MG_FD_183619 | JGI IMG/M metagenome (GOLD analysis project Ga0255048, IMG submission 183619) | Seawater microbial communities from Jervis Inlet, British Columbia, Canada - JV7_2_2 | ecosystem: Environmental > Aquatic > Marine > Inlet | place: Canada: British Columbia | collected 2016-10-06
AGGCTCTCGGGGAACAGTGTGCCCTGGGATCGGTTCTCGCCTTCAATGAATCGCTTCATGTAGTTCGCCCTGACACGGAGACGTCTACATTATAATCAACACAACGTTTTCACACAGCCTCGGCCGTAAGCAGCCGCTCACCAGGTTGTATACTGAGTGTCTGGTAATGACCACAAAGCGGACAGCGTTTGTTGTTTGTCCTAAGCCGTATCTGCAGAGCTAGCTGCTTTTTTATCAACGATCACTTTCTCAATCACATCGAGTGGCAGCAGCGGAACACAATATGACCCATAGTTTTTCCTGAACAGAAAGTTCGGGATCGCAACCGCCTCACAACCACCGTATCTAGCTCCCCACTGAAAGAAGAAAGATACGCCGACATACAGCAAGAGCGCGAGCATAAATGGGTGGTTGAGCGCCGGCATATTGAGCCAGTGACCTACTTGAAGGCCTGGATCGAATGAAGGACCAAGTAACAGGAACATTACCGGTGCCACAAAAATCAAGGTTCCCCACCATGCGCTTTTGCCGCGCAATTTGTCACCGATCGTTATGTGTACCAACGTGTAAACAATGATGATTCCAACTAATGAGAGAACCATCATGAAGTAAAACGCTGCACTGTGTGCATGAGTGACGGGATAAAAGTCCGTAGCCACGAAAGCGATGATCAGAATCCCCAGAACGAATCTTGTCCACCTGCCGACAGATCCAACATTTACTCCAACTTCACCGTATCCCGCCATATCGTTTGTTCCTTCGCTCAAATACAAATGATTCAGAATCCTCAATCCTGAATATCTGCAGTCGATATCTAGACTAATAGCTTTAGGTGCACTCAATCCTAAAGCCTGTAGTTACTACCGGGTCAAGTATTTGGTGGATGCCTCTGATGCTGTTCCGGCAATGAATGTATCCCCTATACTGTCTGCCCATGTTCCGATTGTTCCGAAAAATCAGGGAGGAGATCTTGCTCGGTAAGAAGACTCGTAGATACCTTGGCTATGCAATTGGCGAGCTTGTCTTGGTGGTGTTCGGCATTCTCATCGCGTTACAAATCAACAACTGGAATGAGGAACGTATTGAGCAACAGCAGATTGCCGATTATGCCCATGCTCTAATTAAGGACTTGGAGCGAGATTTGGCCATGATTGGGGTTATCAAGGCCGAGATTGATGTATTGATCAATAAGATCGATACCCTGGCTGCTTACATAGAGGACAGGCCCTTTGAAGAAATGAGGAATATCGATCTGTTCTATCTCATGCGGGCGCCATTCTACCGGCCCTATGCCTGGAACCGGACCGCAATGGAACAGATTAAGAGTTCAGGTGCTTTGCGGCAAATGAAGAATCAAGAGCTGGCTGAGAAGATCTCGGCATACGAAGCATTTACAAATCACCTGGAGGGAGACTTCGATTTTGACCGGACTGTCGGCATCGATTCCGTGGCGCTTGCTGGCACGGTAATTGATATGAATTACCCGAACGTCCATGAAATTTTTGACACTGCATCGACCAGTTCATTTTCGTTTCCCGATTCCCAGTTTCATGAGACATACAAGGACACAAACCTCTCCCCGCTGACTGACAACATGGAAGACATCAAAGTCGTCGTCAACAGTTATTTGATCCTGGGAGGTTTCTATGGAATCAGACCTCGAGCTGACATCGAAATGCCACGGTTGGCAGCGAATGCGAGAGAATTGATCGAATTGTTGAAACAAGAATATCCAGAGTGATGTGGCGTAAATAGCCGGGAAACGCCTTTGCGTTTTTCTAATGATCTGAGAGGGAACTGTGATGTGGCGACGAGGATTTTTGCTTTTGTTGGTCTTGGCGATCTCTGGCTCTTGTCTTGCCGACGAGGCAGACAATGTCCAAATCGCCGAAGCCATGGTCGACGCTATCAATGATCGTGATCTAGATCGGCTAGACCAATTCGTTTCTCAAAATGTCGTTCGCCATAGTGAGGCAACGGCTGGAGTGGTCGTGACCAACCTGGCGGAGTTCAAGGCATTTCTGGAATCTGATTTTTCAGCAGTTCCTGATTCAGTCATGAAAATTGATGTGATTTTCGGGAATCCGGATTATGTGGCGATGCGGGCTTTATACTCCGGTACGCAGTTGGGACAAATGGGACCATTCCCACCGTCAGGGAAGCGATTTGAATTACCTTTTATTGGGATTCTGAAAATCGACGAAAGCAAGATCTCTGAGATCTGGGTCGAGTGGGACAATGTCTTTGTGCTCAATCAGCTTGGGCATCTCGCTCCGCCCTCCGATTAGCACAGAGATGTCCTCCTCATTGGTTTCGTAGAATCATCTGAGGTCACTTAGGCGCGATTTAAGATGGCACTTTATAATTGTTTGGACAGGAGCGCGGTCGAGGGCCTCACACGTCGGTTCGGGATTGGCGACATTACAGATACCTCTGTCATAGACGGCGGACACGAGAACACCAGCTATTGCGTTGAAACGAGCTCAGAACGGTACGTTCTGACGATCTGCGATCAACAATCGTTAAAGGAGGTAACCAACCTTGCGAACCTACTGGTCTATTTGACCGACCACGGTATTCGCACATCGCGAGTCGTTGTGCCACCGAAAGAGCCCATTGTGATTCTGCACAATGAAAAGCCCGTCATATTGAAGCATTACATCGACGGAGACATCGCGGTCGACTTTACTGGGAACCTACTCGTTCAGTTGGCCGAGGAAATGACTCGGCTGCATAAGATTTCGGCGCCTTCTTACCTACCTAAGTCGTTTTCCTATGGTCGTAGCTATTTTCCCGAGGTAATAAATTCCAATCTTGATCATGCTTTTATCGACTGGTTATCGGAAAAAAATAATTATTTGCAACAACGCATTCCTCAGCATCTACCGATGGCATTGATTCACGGTGACGTCTTCTTGGATAACATGATCGTTCAAGGTGATCAGCTCACCGCAATCATTGATTTCGAACAAGCCTGCCACTACTACCGCAGTTTTGACCTGGGAATGGTGATTGTTGGTGTTTGCCGAGATCGTAATGGAATCTCTTTCGAAAGAGCGGGACGGTTTATACGAGGTTATCAGAAAGAGATAACTCTTCAGTCAATCGAACGAGAAACCTTGAAGACCTTTGCAGTATATGCCGCAGTAGCCACATCGTTTTGGCATTTCAGGCAGCATCACCTGCGGAGACCCGAGCCCCGACTCTACGACAAGCACGTTGAAATGCAGACCCTTGCCGACATAATTTCCAAGTACCCGGATTCGCGTTTTACGGAATTGTTCGCAGAGAAGACAACGGCAGCAACAAGTGGCGAAGATACGTAACGAAAACGTAGCGTATCGCCGGACCTGGGCGACCGCGCTCAGCCAAGCACTACAGCCGAAAGCAAGCCCAGTACGACAATCATCCCAATCGCCAATGTGAGCACTGCTGCAATTCCTCTCTGATCGGGGGACAGTGGTCCGAACCAGGTCGCAACCAGCCCAGCCAATGCCATCGGGAAGCCGGCGATCCAGAGGTCGCGTACCGATTGTGGACCGCCGCGTTGCATGACTCCGCGAACCACACCCATGGCGCGAACGACGGGGCCGAGTAACTTGTTGCTTTGCGTTTTTCGCAAGGCCCGGCCATTGGCAGCGTCGTCGAGCGCGTCGCGCAATGCGCCGTAATCGGCCGCCCACAAAGAGCGAAACAGGATGTCGCCATCACTGTTCACCAGGTAGGCCGCATTCGGTTTCGGGTCGAGCGCGCGGTGTAAGTCGCCGTCCACGGTGTCTGCCGCCACGGTCCAGTCGATGCCGTAGAATTCTTGCAAGGCACGGGCTGATTCGATCTTGTCCTCGATCGTTTCGGCCTGGCCAAAATTTTCGCCAGGGTGTGCTTCGCGAACGTACAGCATGACGAAGTCGACGCGATCGCCGAACTCTTCATACAGTTCGTGCACGGACGGCGCTGAACTCGCTGTCATCGGGCAGGTCATGGAGCCGAACACAAACAGCACGGGCTTGTCGTCGAACACGTCGCTGTTGGTAAGTCGCTCGCCATTGGTTGTAAGTAATTCAAAGGCCGGAATCCGCTCACCGGGAGCGGCAGCACTGCTCGGAAATCGCAGGTCACGAAACAGCAGTTTGGTCGTGAACTTCTTGTAGCGATAACCAGTCATGTCGTTCTCCCGTCGTTCTGCAGTTGCTCGAATTCGGCCTCGGTGAGACGTTGCGTAATGTGTTGCGGGCAGTTCCAGTCGAACGCGGCCACGTCGATGTAGACGATGCGCTCTACCAGTGCCCGGTAGTCGGGCAACTCAACGGCGGCGAGATCATCCGCAGGTACATCCTGTGCGTTTTCGACCCGCATGTGCCCGAGGATTTTGAGCCGTCGCCGATTCGGATAGTCCATCAATATTAATGACACACGATCATTGCTCGATACGTTGCCCACGCTGACCAATTGCGTGTTGCCACGAAAGTCCGCATACGCCAGGCACTTGGATCCAGTGACACGCAGAAAACCGGCTGGTCCGCCGCGATGTTGTACATAGGGCCAGCCGTCCTCATTCACGGATGCAAGGTAAAACGTATCGCGTAAGGCGATAAAACCGGCTTCCCTGTCAGTAAGTTCGTCATTGGGACCGGCGTTCTCGCTAAATCGTTCGAGACGCGCTCGCGAGCCAACCTGTTCCTGCGCGGCTCTGACACTGTCGGTGAACATGATTTCGGCGAATTGGTGTGACATCGTTTTGTCCTCAATTGGTAGCCAGGTCGATTACTTGGCTGCACTGATCTTTTCGACGGCCTGTTCGGTCGTCCAGACGGTGTTGGCGATGAAGCGGAAGTTCACCAGTGCCGCTTCGTAGCCGTTACCTTCTTCGACGATGGCCGCAGCGGTCGCATCCGACACGACGGCAACCTCAAAACCCTGCTCGATGAGCTCACGCATGTGCGACTCGGTGCACAGGTTTGCCGACATGCCGCCGAGGATGACTTTGTCGATGCCACGCTTGCGCAACTGTAGTACGAGATCGTTCGTTTCGGGGCCGTAGACCTTGTGCGGATTGGAGACCACGGTCTCGCCGTCGTTGATGTACTTCTTGTATTGCTCGAGCCAGTCGGCACCGGAGCCTTCAAAGCCTTCGGTCGTCAACGCACCTTTGCGGTCGAACATGCCGATGGCATGCATCAGTGCTTCAAGCGCACCTTCAAACTGCCAGCCGTGATCGGTCGGGAAGTAATAGTGCGGCGAGATGAACACCGGCATGTCATTGGCTTTGGCGGCCTCGAACAACGAGTTGATGTTTTCGACCGTGTTGTTCTTGGTGACGCTTTCACCAACGACACCCCAGGTAACGCCCTTCGGGCTCAGGAAATCGTTCTGCGGGTCGGTGATCAGCAGGGCAGTGCGCCCCGGTACGATAACAACGCCGGGATCAGGCAAGGCCGCTGTGGCTGTGCTGACGAAACCGATCGCGGCCAAAATTACGGCTGTCACTGTGAGTCGTGCATTCATGATGTTCTCCATTTTTAGGTAATCGTCTTGTGAAATCAGAGGCGCCGGTCGGAGGCGCTGATTGGAATGTCGTTGGCACTCATGTCGCGACGTTGCATGTAACCGTCCTCGTCGAATGCCCAATGTTCGTTGCCGTGCGTGCGAAACCACTGGCCGTTGCGGGCGTGCTGCCATTCGTATTCGAAACGCACCGAGATGTGGTTGTCGCTGAAGGCCCAGAGTTCTTTCATCAAGCGGTAGTGCAGTTCGGTCGACCATTTGTCGGCCAGGAACTCGACGATGGCGTCGCGACCTCCGAAAAACTGATCGCGGTTACGCCACTCGGAATCGGGTGAGTAGGCCTGCGCCACGCGTTGCGGGTCACGTGAATTCCACGCGTCCTCTGCCGCCTGCACTTTCGCCAGCGCGCTCTCACGCGTAAACGGGGGTAGTGGGGGTCGTTGCATGATTTCTCCTCTGTTCAGTCGTTACGTGTCTACTGTCTGCACTGCAGTTACCGTGCCAACTTCGAGAAACCTTTAAAAACAACGAGTTAGTGAATATCTCGAAACCACAGGAAGTTGTGGTCCACAGAAAACTGTGGTTAAATCCTCAGAAAACTGGGGTATGACGACAATGGCCAGCAACAAAGAGTTCTCGCGGCTGCAATCGCAGCACCAACTGATCCTCGACTCCGCGGGCGAGGGCATCTACGGCCTGGATCACGATGGCAGGATCACGTTCAGTAACGCGGCGGCCACCGAGATTCTTGGCTGGCGGCTCGAGGACGTTCTCGGGCAGGTCGCGCACGACGTGCATCATCACTCGCACGCGGATGGGTCACCCTACTTGCTGGACGAATGCCGGATTTACAGGGCGTTCAAAGACGGGGAAGTGCATCGGGTTGACGACGAGGTTTTCTGGCACATCGATGGCCACTGCGTTCCGGTCGAATACACCAGCACACCGATTTTTGAAGAGGGCGAACCCTGTGGTGTCGTCGTCGTCTTCAGGGACATTTCAATTCGAAAGGAAATCGAGCACGAGCGCGAGGCGGCCTTCGAGGAACTCGTGAAACTGCAAACCGAACAGCAGCTCATTCTCGATGCGGCAGGCGAGGGTATCTATGGCCTGGATTGTGACGGGCGCATCACCTTTGGCAACGCGGCTGCCCACGACATTGTCGGCTGGCACACCGAAGATGTGCTCGGACAGCGAGCGCATGATGTCCACCATCACTCTCATTCGGACGGTTCTGCCTATCCTCGCGACGACTGCCCGATCTATGCGGCACTGAAGGACAGCGAAGTTCACACGGTCGACAGCGAGGTGTTTTGGCACGCCAACGGCGACCCGGTACCGGTCGAGTACACCAGTACGCCGATTCTCACGGACGGAAAGACCGATGGCGCCGTTGTCGTGTTCAGAGACATCACCGAGCGACGCGAACTCGAGCGCCAGCGCGAAGAAGCTTACGCCGAGATCAAGCAGCTCAAGGAACAACTGGAGGAGGAGCGTGATTATCTGCGCGATGAAATCGACGTTACTGTCAACTTCGGCGAAATTGTCGGTCAAAGCATGGCCCTGAAACGCACACTGGCTAAAGTTGAGGCCGTCGCAAGTACCTCCGCCAACGTATTGGTGCTTGGCGAGTCCGGTGTGGGTAAGGAGATGATCGCCCGGGCCATTCATTCCAACAGCGAGCGCAGCGCCAAGCCGCTGATTAAGGTCAACTGTGCCTCGATTCCGAAAGACCTGTTCGAGAGCGAATTCTTTGGCCATGTGCGAGGCGCGTTTACGGGCGCGCACAAAGATCGTGTCGGCCGGCTGCAGCTCGCCAATGGCGGCACACTGTTTCTCGACGAGGTGGGTGAGATACCAATGTCACTACAGGGCAAGCTGTTGCGCGCCTTGCAGGAGCAGGAGTTCGAGCGCGTCGGTGACGAAAAGACGACCAAGGTGGATGTACGGGTGGTCGCGGCGACGAATCGTAACCTCGAGGAAGAGGTGGCAGCAGGACGGTTTCGCGAGGACCTGTATTACCGTTTGAGCGTGTTCCCGATCGAATTGCCGCCGTTACGCGACCGGTTCGAAGACATTGCGCCACTGGCAACGCATTTCCTCGATTCGATCTGCACCGAGCTCGGTCGCGAACCGCTTGCGTTGAGCAAATCGCATACGGCCATGCTGCAACAGCATCAATGGCCGGGCAATATTCGTGAACTCAGAAACGTGATTGAAAGAGCGGTAATTCTGACGAAGGGAACGCGACTGCGTCTTGACCTCGCGATGGGCGGTGCCGGCAAGGCCGCGACTGCAGCAGAGCAAGTAATCGCCGATACGTCGACGTTCATAACCGAGGACGAGTTTCGTGCGACCGAAAAGCAAAACCTGATTGCCGCTCTGAACGCGGCCGACTGGCGTGTATGGGGCCCCGACGGCGCGGCCACCATGCTGGGCATCAATCCGTCGACACTGTCGTATCGGATGAACGCGTTCGGCATCGAGAAATCACCCTAGGCATACCTGCCTGGCGGGCAATATCGACACCGTCTGATTCTCAAAGTAGCCGCGGATCTTCGCCGACAGACTTACTCGATCCGAATTCCGCCCGAACCCGTTTCGACGGTGAGAAGATCGCCGCCACCGCGAACGTCGCCCCGCATGCGTCTCTTGGAAACCTTGCCCTGAATAGTCAGTGGGTGATCAACGGTTATGCCACCCGATCCGGTATGTGCGTCGAGCTCGAATGCGGCATCCTCGGGTAACCTGATGCGGACGGATCCCGATCCTGTGTCGATGTTCCAGACACCTTCCTGCCGACCGTCAATTTCAACTCGACCGCTGCCAGCCTTTACACGCAGCGCGCCGACCACACCGTGCAGTACGCTACTGCCCGAGCCCGCCGTGACATCCACGTCGCCCGGCGCCACTTGCGTCAGTCGAACGCTGCCGCTGCCCGTATGGGCTTCAAAGGCACCGGCGATATTATCGGCTCGAATGCCGCCGCTTCCGGAACGTGCATTTACCGAATCGCCAATATCAGTGAGCGTAATGCTGCCGGATCCTGTTTTTGCCTCGACAGGACCGGCAACCCCTGAAATCGTCATCGCGCCTGATCCCGTGTGCGATACCACTTCGGTACCGGCTGGCACGACGATTTCGTAGCTTATTGAGACGTTGTTTTCGAATGCACCGCCCTTGAGATGGCCAACGGTGAGACGACCGTCAACCAGGCTTATCGGCGGCTCATTCTCCAGCTGGTCCACCAGCTCCTGCTTTTCGCTGCTGCTCCCGCCGAACAAACCGAAGAACGACCCCGCGCCAACCTTAATATGTCCCGTGACTTCAACACGTTGCGAGTTGCCCGCACTAATCTCGATCGAACCGCTGCCCGTCGAGACATCCAGGACCAATGGACCGTCGACTGACAATGTTTGTTGGAAGGAGCCGGTGGCGCCAGATGCGCTAGCCGCCCAAAAACTGCTCAGCAATATGCCGCACAGTGCCAAAAATCGGAGACTTGGTGTCGAGTTCACGTTCTGATCCTCGCTTGGTTATATGGAGTTTAGATGCTCCAAATCGACGATTGGATTATAACATTTGTCGATTTGCGGGAAAGAAACTAAGAGGAAAGGGCGTTGCATCAACGACTATTGGTGTTCATGCTTCTCCAAATGCCTGAACAAAAAGCACACCCGAATTTGAATAGTCACAAATACCGCTCATTCCTGCTCAATGCCGGGCTGATCGCCGTCACCTTCATTGTGGTATTGGCTTTCCAGACGCGCGACATGCTCGCGGCCGACGGGCAGGCCGCGCCCGCGCTGCAGGGCACGACCCTCACCGGCCAGCTCTATGACCTGGAGAATGCAGGTGGTCGACCGGCGCTCGTCTATTTCTTCGCACCGTGGTGCAACTTCTGTGCGGCCAGCGCGGGCAACCTGAATCGGCTACGTCATTGGCGAGATACGGATGACATCGAGATCGTTGCGGTAGCACTCGACTGGGGCGCGGCGACCGAAGTGCGTGACTACGTGGAGCGCCACGATCTCAACGTCACGGTCGTGCTTGGAGACGCCAACATTACCCGGCAATGGCAAATCCAGGCCTTCCCCTCCTACTACGTGCTCGACAGCGAACACCGCGTTGTTCGACGCGATATCGGCTACAGCAGCCAGCTCGGGCTGTGGATTCGCGCGTGGTTGATCTAGGCGACCGGTAGTTCGACAACGACACGCGTACCGCGTGGCTCACGGGCTTCGATGCGAATGTCGCCCGCATGTGCTTGCACGATGCGTTGACACAGGTTCAAGCCGAGCCCGTAGCCATTGCGGTGCCCACGTGACGGGTCGAGCTTGACGAAAGGCTCGAGTACCCGGTCGGCCAGCTCCTCCGGGATGCCGCTGCCGTCATCCTCGATCGTGATCGACGCGGACGTATCAACCTCCGAAACGCGGACCAAAACTGCCGCGCTGTCCTCGAGCGAGAACTTCACGGCGTTGTCGATCAGGTTTTGCAGCAGCACTTTTATCAGTGCCTCATCCGCTTTCAGTAGCAACGATTGCGGCGCGTCCACCAGTTCGACACCAATATCCGAATCACTAAATCCGTCGACAACACTGCGGGAGAGCGCAACCAGGTCAAACTCATCGTGATCGGGGTGAGCAGCGCGGTTCTTGATGCGCTCGCGCTCGAGCAGGGCCGCGGTCAAAGCCTCCATTTCCCTGATGTCGGCTGCGATCTGGTCGCGCTTGTTGCCTTCGGGCATCATTTCCAGTGCGACCTTCATACGCGCCAGTGGCGAGCGCAGTTCGTGGCTGACATCCGCCATGAGTCGGTCATGATCATTCAACATTTGCTCGACCCGGCCAGTCATCTGGTTGAATGCCCGGCCCACCTGGCCAATTTCATCCATACGCACCACCGGCACGCGTGTCGACAGGTCGCCTTCCGATACTTTCTCCACACCTTCCTTGAGCCAGCGCAACGGCCTGAGTTGTTTCAGCTGCACAACGTAAACAACGCCAATCAGGAACAACAGCCCGCCGATCAATGCCCAGAGTATGGAGTTATCGGACGCTGTCTCGTGGCCGTCACGCAGGAAAAAGGAGTACTGCATCTCATCATGTCCTTGCACGATGATTGTGCGTGTTCTCGAAAGGTGTGACTCAAGATGCTCCGGCGTGACGGCTGTGCCATCCGGGCCAAACGCGAAAACGCCGTCAGCTGTGGTCAGGACAACACCCATCGAGTGATTGCGTGCGGCGGTGCGCGCCATTTCCGGATCCCCACCAATCCGCCCGGCCAGGAACGAACTCCACTCGTCAAGCGGTGATTCAAATGAGTCGCGGATGATGTCACCGCGAATCGCATGGAAAGAAAAGAAAGCCACCAATACGATTGCTGCGGCGAAGATCGCTGTCGATGCCGCAAAGCGCGAGAAAAGACTGTACTGCCCGCTCATTTCGCCTGCACCCCGACGAACTGGTAGCCACCCATGCGCACAGTGCGAATAAATCGTGGCCGTTTTGGATCGTCACCCAGTTTTTCCCGCAAGCGGCTGACCAGCATATCGACGGAACGGTCATAAACCTCGGCATCGAAACCGCGAAGTCGTTCGATCAGCCGGTCACGTGACATGACGCGTCCGCGGCTCTGCATCAGGTCCTTGAGCAGTTCGAATTCCATCGTCGTCAGTTCGACGGCGTTGCCATCGAGTTCAATGCGTCGCGTATCGGGCTCGAGACGCAGCCCATCACAAGCCAGCACTGCTGTTGTTTCACGATCCTTCGAGCGCCGGATCACCGACTGTATACGCGCCACGAGCTCACGCGGCTCGAACGGCTTCGCCATGTAGTCGTCTGCGCCAAGTTCCAATCCCATGACCTTGTCGGCCGTTTCGCCGCGGGCCGTCAGCATGACGATCGGCACGTCGTACTGTTCGCGAAACTCGCGACACAGTGTCAGGCCGTCGGTGTCCGGAAGCATTACATCGAGAATGAGCAGGTCGGGCAATTCGCGGCGCAGTTGGTCGCGCCCGGCTGCAGCCGTTGTTGCGCTCACAAGCTTGTGGCCAAATCCTTGCAGGTACTCTTCGAGTAGTGCATTGAGTTCGACGTCGTCGTCGATGATCAGGATCCGATAGTGTTCGGGTTGTTCCGCGCCCACGATAGTCAGCCTCGCAACGCGAATATCGGATCAAGCCGTGCGGCCCGAAATGCGGGATAAGCACCCGCTACAAGCGCGAGCCCGAGCGGAATCAGCATTGTGTAAAGCGTGTTCAGTCCTGTGATCTGCATCTGCCACCCCATGAGCCACTGCCCGAGAATAATGCCGATGCCGCCGAGTAACAATCCACTTAGTGCCCCAAGTAACGCAATCATTACGGCCTCTCCCAAAAATTGCACCATGACGTGACGCGGCAGGGCACCGACTGCGAGGCGCAAACCGATCTCCGCATGGCGCTCGCGCACAGAGAGCAGGGTCACGGCCAGAAGCCCGGCGCTCGCCAGGGCAAGCAACAGGGTGGACAAGCCACGCAAGAACTGCTGCATGGTCTCATCACTGCGGCGGATTGTGCGTACGAGTGATGCCTGGTCCCTGATGGTGAAATCATTGGGCTGCCCCGCAACATCGAGGGCATGCCGCTTGCGCAGCAAATCGCCCAGGCTCGCGATGACAGACGGGACGCTTTGTCGTGATTCAGCCTGCACGAAAATTCGGTCGATGTAGTCGACGTTGAGTAATCGGCGCATGGCGGTTGTCACCGGTACAAGCACCTTGTCGTCTTGTGGAATACCCCCGGCATCGGTTCCTTTCGCTTCAAGCACGCCAATAATCTCGTAGGGGGCACCGCCGATCAGCAGGTGCTCGCCGATCGGCTGCTCGCCGAAAAACAGCTCTTTCGCGATCTGGGCACCGATAACAGCAACTCGCGCCTGGCTGGCCAGGTCACCCACGTCCAGGAATCGACCGAGCGAAGGGTGGTGCTGATTGCTGTAACGGTACTCGGGAGACGTACCGATAACGGTGACATTGGTGGCGCGGCGACCGTAGCGCACGTCGAAATTGTTCATGGCGATCGGCGCGGCGCGCACGACTCCATCCACTTCGCGACTAATTGCATACCAGTCGTCGAGTGTCAGTGTCTCAACCCGACGTCCTTGCCCCCTGAGCGCATCCGTCTCACGGCGCACCGAACCGATGGCGAGCAGATTCTTGCCCATCGACGCGAGTGCCTCCTCGAATACCTTTTCGGCACCTGCGCCGAGCGAGAACAAAATGAACATGGCAGCGATGCCAATGGTCATGCTGCAGGCAGACAAGACTGTCCGTACCCGCGCGCGATTGAGCGCGCGCAGGGACAGGGCAGCATTACGCATCCATTTCACCGCAGAGCTTCGATCGGGTCGAGTCGCGCGGCGCGCCGTGCCGGGAATATCCCGGAAACCACTCCGACCAGCACTGAGGCTCCGAGAGCCACGATCAAGCCGAGCGGCTTCAGTTGCATCGGAATCTCATACAGGTTGGCGAACACAATTGCGGCGCCAAACCCGAGGGCCATGCCGAGCACGCCCGACACCAATGAGATTGTCGTCGCTTCCCACAGGAACTGCGCGGCAATGGAGCCCGATGTGGCGCCAACGGCCTTGCGCAACCCGATCTCGGCGATACGCTCACGAACAACGACGAGCATGATGCTCGCAATCACAACGGCGGCAACGAGTAATACGATCGCGGCTGCGAGCACGACGTAAACATTCAGTGCACGCTTCGCTTTGGCCGACGCAATGTCAGCGAATTTCGAGGTATAGAGCTGGAACGAATCAGGCTCACCCTCAGCAATTTGATAACGTTCGCGCAGGAAAACTGCGATCTGGTCCGCATCCTCGTCCACGAGTTCCGCGTTACTGACGACAAATTTCGCCATGCCGACCAGGTCGGTATTGGCGAGGCGCCGCTGTGCCGTTGTAAACGGTACATACACTTCCATGTCGCGGTCTTCACCGTGCGGGTCAATGCCGACAGGCTCGAGAGTGCCGACGATCTCGAATGGCACCGAGCCCACCAGGATTTCCTCGCCAATCGCACCAGCATCGCCAAATAATTCGTCCTGCAGTTTGTTGCCGATCAGCGCAACACGTGCGGCGCGGCTGATGTCCCGATCATCGAAGAAGCGACCTTCCGTGACGCTTCGATTCCATACGTACTCGGCGTTTGAACTGTATCCGGCGACGCCGGCCTGCACGTTGACTCCCGATGCGCCAATTTCCAATTCGCCAAGCATCATGCGCGGCGAGTAGGCAACGATCTGGTCCAGTTCGTCGGCAACAGCCTGCAGATCCTCGTTCTTCAGTTCATAGGATGCGATGAATATCGTGCCCGGCCCGAACATCTGGTTGATCTGGTCATTGATCTTCTGTGCCGCACCACCGCCAAGCGTGCTGCCTACAACCAGTGTTGCAACACCAAGCACCACACCAATACTCATGAAGAAGCTGCGCAACTTGAAGCGGCCGAGGTTTCTAAGGCTGTTCCTTAACAGGAGCTTACGATTCATGACATTACTCCCGTATTTGTCTCGACCAGTAGGCCGTTGTCGATACGCACCACACGCGACGCAGCACTCGCGACGTTCTCGTCGTGCGTAATCAACAGGATCGTCGATCCATTACGATTGAGTTCACCGAGTAACTCTATGATCTGCATGCCCGACTGCCGATCGAGGTTACCGGTCGGTTCATCAGCCAGGATGACACCGGGATCGTTGACGAGCGCACGCGCTATCGCCACTCGCTGTTGCTGGCCGCCTGACAACTCACTCGGGTAATGGGTCAGGCGCTCTTCCAGGCCGACACGGCACAGGGCCTCGCGCGCTTTCTTACTGATGTCAGAATCGCTGCGGCTGCTGTACAGCAACGGCAATTCGACGTTTTCGGTCGCCGTCGTGCGTGCCAATAGGTGAAATTGCTGGAACACGAACCCGATGGTCTCATTGCGAACCAGCGCTCGTTGATCTGGCGAGAGGTCGCTGACCGATCGACCTTGTAACTCGTAACTGCCAGAATCGGCACGATCGAGCAGGCCGATGATATTCATCAGTGTCGTCTTGCCCGAACCGGACGCGCCGACAATGGCGACGAATTCTCCGGCATCGACACTGAAGTCGACGTTGCGTAACACGTGCAACACGTCCTCGCCAGGGCGCTGGAAGGACTTGCACAGATCTTTGACCTTTATCATTGGGTTCACTCCTGTTTCTGCTTATCGAACATTCAGTTCCAGTACGTCGCCTTCGCGAACGCCTGAAAGAAATTCAACCGAGGTATCCGAACGCCAGCCCGTGCGGACGTCCTGTTCAATCCACTGATCACCGCGTTGCAACAGCACGTACTGGCGACCTGCAGTGCGCTTGATCGTGGCACGTGGCGCCATCAGCGCCTGGTCGCGCTCATCCACTGCGATACGAACATGCGCCGTCATCTCAGGGCGCAAGGTGAAATCATCTGCGCGCTCGAACTCGAGGCGTACGAGGTAGTTGACGACGCTTCCCTGCAATTCAGCGCGGGGTTGTATTGCTGCTACCTGCGCGGCGAACTCGGCATCAGGGAAGGTATCGACCGTGAAGCTTGCCGTCTGACCGAGGACGACACGACCGATATCTGTTTCATCGACGTATGCCAGCACCTCGAGGCGCTCGAGGTCGATGATCGTGACGAAATTGGGTGCCGCGAAGGCCGCGGCGACGGTTTCACCTTCGCGCGTGGACACCTCGGCAACGACGCCGTCAATCGGCGCCGTGATTCGGGTGTAGTCGAGCTGGATCTCGGCCGATCGCAGGCGCGCACGATTCGCCTCGAGCTGGGCATGAGCAACGGCGAGGTCCCGTCGGGCAACTTCAAGGTCCTCATCGGACGCCAGGCCTTTGGTCGCAAGTTTTTCGCGACGCAATAATGTCGACTCGGCCAGTTTGACCCGCGGCATTGACAGATTAACGTCTGCGCGCGCCTCATCCACTTCGGCGCGCAATGCTGTCGCATCAAGTTCGGCCAGTACCTGGCCGGTCCGGACCCGGTCACCTATTTCAACGGGCAGGCTGACCACGGTCCCGGATATCCGTGAACCGACATTAACCTCGGCCCCGGTTACCGGCCGGATTACACCGGTTGCCGTAATCGTTTCATTCAGGCTGCCCATCGTGACGCGAGCGGTCCTGCGAACGTCAGTGCTCGAATCAGCCTCATTGCCGGGCCAGGCAAAGAATCCGAATGCCGTTGCGGCGGCTAGCACCAGCCCTGCACTCCAACTACTTTTTTTCACGCCAGCACCCCCGGGTAATTCATGGATGCTGCGTAATGTAATGACTGGATGTCGTCGAGTGATGATTGAACTGTCACAAAATGTCACAGAGCCGGCGTTACATTTCGTGATACTTGCGTGAACGGTGAACGACTTGCGCTACCAGCATGAAGTCACCAGCTTCAGCGATCAGGACGGTCACGAGGTCGTTGAATCCGGGTATGGCGAGGAACTGAATGGTTTAAGGCAAAGGTCGCTGGCCTTGCTTCGCGCAGGCGTGGTTGGGCTGAACATCGAAGACAGATTGAGTGTTTGTCCCGGATACAGGAAATCTGGATCGCACTGCAGGGGCTCGTTTATCGATGCGGGAGCATTCGCGGATCTTACGCAGTTGAAACACCGGCAATAGGCGCTGGTGTAAAGGAAGTATGTGTGTCGGTATAATATGTATATAAATTGCGAAATAATTGACATGATAACATTTCATGCATAGTATTTGGCAAAATGTATACATGAGGGGCCTGAATTGCTGAAACCACTCACCGAGCTACCGGCCACTGACCAACTGGAAACCCATCCGGTGCTGAAACAGCTGGTGGCGGCGCACCGCAATCTGGCGGAACTGAAGGGCGTCACCGAAACTATCCCGAACCCGGACATCCTGATTAGTACCCTGGCGCTTCAGGAAGCTAAGAACAGCTCCGAGATTGAGAACATATTCACGACGCAGGACGAGTTGTACCAGGCCGAAATCTTCACCGACCTTGCCAAAAATGCGGCCGCGAAAGAGGTTCGTCGGCACGCCGCAGCACTTCGAGTGGGATTTGAAGCGATACGCGATGACCGGCTGATTACGACGAACCGGATCGTCGAATTTCACCGGGTACTCATGGAGAGCGAGGCTGGACTTCGCCGGCTACCCGGAACCGTCATCAAGAATCAGTCCACCGGTGCGGTCATTTACACGCCGCCGCAAGAGCCGCGGGAGATTCAGGCGCTACTCACCGATCTGGAGCGTTTCATCAATGACGACACTTCGTGTGGCGTTGATCCCCTGATCAAGATGGCGGTTGCACATCACCAGTTCGAGTCCATCCATCCATTCTATGACGGCAATGGCCGCGCTGGTCGCATTCTGAACAGCCTGTATCTCGTTTCCAGGGGGCTACTGGATCAGCCTATTCTGTATCTCAGTGGCTATATCATCGATACGAAAGCGGATTACTACGAGCTGCTGCAAGAGACGCGAGTTGATGGTGACTGGCAACCATGGCTCCTCTATATTCTGCGCGGCATTGAAGTGACCTCGGTCAAGACAATCGAACTTATACAGTGGATTCGGTCGCTAATGAGTGACGTCGAGCAACACATGCGCGAGGCGCTGCCAAAAATCTACAGTCATGAACTCCTCATCAATATGTTTCGCCACCCGTACACAACGATTGAGGCCGTGCAGAACGATCTTGGAGTATCACGCCTGACTGCAAGCAAGTACTTGACCGGACTGTCGAGCAGGGGTTTTCTTGAGAAGCATCGGTTCGGGAAATACAATTACTACGTGAATCGACCACTGGTGCGGCTTTTCGGGAATTGAGATGTAATGGTCAGATTTTCCAGAACCTCGCTGCTAGTTGCCGCTGGCCTCGCCCTGAGCAATGCGTGCGGGCAGACGAGTTACGACTCTCAGCGGCAGATGCTGATCGATGAGCTACGCGACGAATCGCGGCTGTCCGAAGATTATGGTGCGCCGCCCATTAGCGAACGTACGTTAGCTGTGCTCGGACAAGTTCCGCGGCACGAATTCGTGCCCGATGAGCAAAAACGCTACGCGTATGAAAATCGGCCATTGTCGATCGGCGCCCGGCAGACGATTTCCCAACCCTACATCGTCGCGTTGATGACGGACCTGGCCGATGTGACGAAAACCGACGTGGTGCTCGAGATTGGTACGGGCTCCGGTTATCAGGCCGCCGTACTTTCAGAATTGGCGGGCCGCGTCTACACGATAGAAATAGTCGAGGAGCTCGGCCGGCGTGCCGCGAACACTTTGGAACGCCTTGAGTACAACAACGTCACGGCCAGAGTCGGTGATGGTTATGCGGGCTGGCCCGATCAGGCCCCGTTCGATGCCATCCTGGTAACAGCTGCGCCGGAGGAGATCCCGAAACCTTTGATCGAGCAGCTTGCGGTTGGTGGACGCATGGTCGTCCCGGTCGGTGCAGAAAATGAGGTGCAGATTCTGCAGGTCCTGACGAAGGAGGATGACGGCCAGGTGACTGTCAGTAATGTCATCGCGGTTCGCTTCGTCCCGCTAACGCGCGATGAAAACCAGGGTCCCTAATCCTCAGTGCAGCTCAACAAGATCGCCATCACAGACGAGATGCTCCGGACCGACTTGCTGACCGTCGAATACCTCGTCACCCCACATGCGCGCAAACTTCAAACCTCGCGCAACATCTTTGTGCACCAGGCGCGCGACATCGAGGACCGTGCCGCCACGACGTACCGTGAAGGGCTTGTCATTATCGGCTGGTTTGCCCGGCGTCTTCGTGTAGACACGGACAATTTCGAGCGCGTGAAATAGAAATGGTCCGAGCTCATCCAGGCCATCTCCGGATTTCGCCGACATTGTCAGAGCGGGAAAACGCAAACCGAGCAGCTCCTCGAGAATTTTGACTTCCTCGGGATCAGGATCGAGATCACTCTTGTTGGCAATTAACACGGTTGGTAAGTCGAGACGAAATGGATCTTCTGTCTCATCCTCTGCCTGTGATTCTGCTTGTTGCATTCCCGGCCACGCCGCTGTCAGAAAGGCTTTCTTTTCCGCCAGGCGCTCCAGGATCGTGGGAACCTGCTCAAGGCAGTCGGGGTCGCTGACGTCAATGACGAGCAACACCCCATCGGCGGGCTGCAGTGCGTTGATCAGCCACGGCTCCATGAAGTCGCCCGACACCGGTGGCAGATCCACCAGCTGCAAGTGGATGTCTTCATAAGGGAGCATTCCCGGCACCGGCAGATGCGTGGTGTAAGGGTAGGGCCCAATGTCACTGTGTGATCCGGTCAGGCGAGCGTGCAAACTGGATTTGCCGGCATTCGGCGGACCCACGAGGCACAGCTGTGCCGCACCTTCGGGGCGCACGACATGGGACGGGCCACTGCGGCGGCCGCCTTTCTTAGGGCCAGCAAGTTCCTCGCTCAGTTGCTTGATACGGGACTTGATATCGGCCTGCAGGTGCTCCGTGCCCTTGTGCTTGGGAATCGTCCGCAACATCTCCTTCAGGCAATCCAGGCGCTCCCTGGGCTCGCTCGCCTTGCGGTAGGCCTCTTCGGCCTTCTTGTATTCGGGGGTGACGTTGGTGGGCATGTAGGCGAATATTACCTGATGATTAGCGCCATATATCGTGGGAGCGGCTTCAGCGGCGAGGGTTGCGCGGCGCAACGGTTTGCCGGCAAGAGGGTATTTTTACGCATGCCAGTCGCATAAGTAGGGAAGACAAAACTTGAAAACTGCCAAGATCACACTGCTTATGCTCGTAGCAATCTACTTCTCTGTCAATCTGTATGCGTACACGATTCAGCGTCAGCTCTGTACGTCGTCAAAGGATTCCGGACAGAGGGCGTCCTGGTTTAAGAGAGACTTTCAGCTCATCAGGTTCATGCCTATGCGGCCTTCTGTTTGTAGTATAGCCGACGCCGCTCGGCGATGGTTTTCTGTTTGATTCTCATTCGTCGGTTCAACACCGTTTGTCCTCGACCGGTGTAAACGTCTTCGGGTGTAAGATTATTCAGGCTCTCGTGATAGCGCTGGGTGTTGTAGTAATCGATGAACTCACCGAGACGTGCCTTCAGGTCGCCGGGCAGATAATAGTTTTCGAGTAACACTTGGTTCTTCATCGAGCGATGCCAGCGCTCGATCTTGCCTTGCGTCATTGGATGATACGGCCGGCCGCGTGTATGGCCCATGCCGTGATCGTCGAGCCAGTCCTTCAACTCTGCCGATACGTAGGACGGGCCGTTGTCTGATAACAAGCGTGGCCGATGCTTGACTGTCGCCGTTTCGAGCCCGCTGGCTGCGAGCGCCAGATCGAGTGTGTCGCTGACATCACGGGCTGTCATGCCATCGCATAGCTTCCAGGCCAGGATATAACGTGAGTAATCGTCCAGCACAGTAGACAGGTAGAACCAACCCCAGCCGATCACCTTCAGATAGGTAAAGTCGGTCTGCCACAGCTGGTTTATTGCCGTGGTCGGTTGCTGGAACTTGTCAGCTGCCTTCATTAACACAAAGGCCGGGCTCGTGATCAGATCATGGGCTTTCAGGAGCCTATATACACTGGACTCAGACACAAAGTAGCCACGCTCGGTATAGCGCACTGAGAGTTCTCGTGCCGAGAGTTCAGGCCGCTCCAGAGCGAGTGCCAGGAGCGATCCCCGGATCTTTTCCGGTAGCTGATTCCAGACACGACCGCAGTTTGGGCGAGCATCGGCAAGCGCTTCATCACCGCCTTCTCGGTAGCGTTCGTACCAACCGTAGAAGGTCGACTTCGGGACACCCAGCTGGCCGAGTGTGCGACGGACTGGCAGTGAAGAGCGTTCCACTAGATCAATGATCTCGCGTTTCTCAGAAGCCCGGTATCTCATGTATCGTCGCCCCCAGCCCCGTAGGTACTTTTTTTGAGCAGGCGATTCTCAAGTAGCGTCTCGGCCAGCGCTTCTTTGAGTTGCGCCGCCTCATTGCGAAGACCTTTGACTTCTTCGGTGTTGGCCTCTCGTGCTGTATCGCCGGCCAGGCGCTTCTTGCCAGCCTCCAGAAACTCCTTCGACCAACGGTAATACAAATTCTGGTTGATGCCTTCTTTGCGACACAGCTCAGCTATGCTGTCTTCACCGCGCAGACCTTCCAAAACAATACGGATCTTCTCTTCGGCTGAATATTGTCGGCGAGTTGCTCGGCGAATATCCCGTATGGCCTTCTCGGCGCTGTCTTTCTTCTTTGTCATCATCGTTCCTCTTCAGGTTGACGATGAGCTAAATGTCTCTCTTATTCAAACACCCACTTTGGTCCGACTACTGCTGACGGCGCACAGTTGATGACGAAGGCGTTTATCCTGAAATCTGGTCGTTGGGCCACCGTAATCCGCTCGGCATGGCCTTCGACCTCGACGGCCAGCTATGGGTTATCGAAATGGGGCCACGCGGTGGCGATGAGCTGAATCGTATTGTGCGCGGTGGTAACTATGGCTACCCGAGTGTTTCCAATGGCGAGCACTATGACGGTCGCGCCATTCCGGACCATGATACGAACCCGGAATTCGATAAACCGGTGTTGTGGTGGACGCCGGTCATTTCACCGGCACACCTGATAGCCTACAGCGGTGATGCGTTTCCGGAATGGCACGGCAATCTGATTACTGCCGGATTGTCGTCGCGAGCGATTATTCGTATCGAGATTAATGGTGATACTGCCACGGAAGCCGAGCGCTTCCCGATGGGCGCGCCGATGCGCAGCGTCGTTCAGGGGCCGGAGGGTGCCTTGTGGGTGCTTGAGGACGAGTCGCGCGAGGGCACGGGGCGGCTACTGAAATTGACGCCGCGAGACTGAAACTGCAATGGTTCATCGTTATGCGTAATTTCTCACGCAATCTGACTTCACTGTTGATTGTTGGCCTCTTGTTCGTAGCAGCCATCGACAGTTTTGCCGACGAGCAATCAGGCCTCCGGGGCGATCCGGCAGCTATCAAGGACGCACAGGCCATGGTCGAAGCGATGGGTGGCCTCGATATCTGGCGGGACCTGGAGGTCGTGCACTTCGTGCACGAGTGGGACATTGCCAACCGGCCCGACAGATACCTCGAGCACGAAATCCTCGATCTCACAGGACCGCGCTCCTACGTCACCATGGACAGCGAGATTTACTCGCGAACCCGGGCATACAGCCCGGAGCATGGCTACTGGATCATCCTCAACGTCCGCAAGGAACCGATCACCTGGGCGACGACGCAGTACATCTATGTATTCGGTCCGCTGGCACGCTTCGGCAACCTGAAAGTGCCGAACTGGGCGACCACGAATAACGGACTTGTGCGCTACGAGATGGTTTCATTGACCGGCAGTCCGCAACGGCCGGATCTCGGCCTGTTCGCACCGCCACAAGACGATGTACCAGGTAATTGAAAGTCATGTCTGAACTAATCGCGCATCGGTCCGCCGAGGCCGCCAACCGCCTTGGCTGAGCCAGAAATCCTTATCTATTAGCTGATTGTCTTGCATAATCGCAGGACGATGGATATTGGGGGTATCCCTTGAGTTCACTTTGGGAGGAAATTAAGCGACGCAACGTTGCCCGGGTAACGGTAACCTATTCAGTCGTTGCCTGGTTGTTGGCGCAGGTTGCAGAGTTCGCCATTGAAACTTTTGGTGCGCCAACATGGGCACTACGAATTTTTGTCGTATTCCTGTTGCTGGGATTGCCGCTGGCTGTTCTCCTCGCGTGGGCATTTGAGCTTACACCGGGTGGCATTCGAAAAACCGATAGCGGGGAGGGTGAAAAGGAACCACCACGACGCAAGACGCGTACGGTATTCGTTGTTTTCATAATAATTGCCGCGTCATTTGCCGCCTGGCTGCAGTTTTACGGCCCCGACTCGTCCTGGCTCGAACGAGATGCTGTTGCCGGCACTCGTCCGGTCGCCGCCGCTAATGGTGACTCACAACACTTCGACCTCGCGTTTCCGGAGGATGCGCCGCTAGCGTTGATCGGCGCAGCAGAGCTTGGTAATGGCAAGCAGGCATTCGCAATTTCACCCAACGGCAAGTTTGTCGTCTATGTCGGTGCATCGAGCGACGGTTACCAGTTGTATTTGCGAGATTTGTCGGCACATACAACCGCCCCCATCGACGGTACGAAGAACGCATTTAGTCCGTTCTTTGCGCCCAATAGCATGTGGATCGGTTATTTCGTTGGCAGCGAACTATTCAAAGTCAGCGTGAATGGCGGCGAGCCGCTGTTGGTCGCCGAGGCGACCAACTCCATTGGAGCATCCTGGACATCCGGGGACGACATTGTGATGGTCATAGAGGAAGGCCAGTTCATAGCGAAGGTGCCTGCAAGCGGTGGCAATGTCGAGAAAATCGATACCGGTACGCGCATGGTGTTTCCGACTGCTGTTCGTGATCGGAACAAGGCAACTGTAAACGGACGCCTTCTCGACCTGGAATCGCTGCAACTCGAACAACTGCCAGTTCAATCCACCGATGTTCGATACGCAAATGGTTACCTGTTCTATGTGTTCCAGGATTCGCTGGTCGCAGCTCGTTTCGATTTGGATAACAATGTTTTGCAGAGCAATCCTGTTCCGGTCATTACGGGCCTGCAAGTCGAAATTTGGGGAGTCGGGCAGTGGTCTGTGTCAGACAATGGCACGCTCTTGTATATGCCGGGCCGCGATGTAGCCTCGAATCCGCTCTACTGGGTCAGCTCGGCCGGGATCGACGCCCTCGATTTACCCATTCGTAACCGTGGCACTTTGGAAATATCGCCGGACGGCAGTCGTCTCGCGATTCTCGAGAACGGCGCAACCACGGCTGATATCTGGATCTATGAGCTGGCCAACGGCCGCGCAACAAAGTTGACTACCGACGGCCTCAATGACGGACCGATATTCTGGTCACCGGACGGCGCCAGCGTCTTCTACCAGAAGAGTCTCGGCTCGAAAGAAATTACCTATCGAAAGCTAATCGGCAGTCAGCTTGCAGAGGAACCGGCTCTGCATGATGGTGGTGAGGGCTTTAACGCAATCTCGATTTCCGCTGACGGAAGGTTCATGGGCGTGCACGGAGAAGCTGACGCAGTAGGCATCGGAGTCTACGATGTGTCTGCGGAGAAAATGATTCCGGTGCCCAGTGCCAGGTTGGAGGACTGGGGTACGGCAATATCGCCTGACGGTCGTGCGATAGCCTATACGTCCAGCTCAAGTGGCGCTTATCACATTTACATCCAGCCTGTCCCGGCGAATGGCAGGCTTTACCAGGTTTCACGGCAAGGTGGCTCGGAGGAACCGCGCTGGAACGCTGAGGGCAGCAAAGTTTATTACCGCAGTAACTCGCGCATCATGATGGCAGACGTCACCACCGAGCCCGAGATAACGATCGGAGAGCCGGAGGTGCTTTATGCCGGCACCTTCGAAAATCTTGGTGGTCGATCCTACGCCGTCCATCCGGATGGCGAGCGTGCATTGGTTATTCACTCCAAAAACCTCAGCTCATCGATTCGCGTGGTGACAAACTGGTTCGCGAAGGTTGAACGAATGATTCGAGAGAGTGAGGCAGAAATTAACTAGGCAGTCGGCACACGCGAGCTAGAGATCCGGAGCGTTGTAACTGGCCGCCAAGTGGCGTTTCACTCGGCTGACTTAACGTCCTTGTATTTGAACTTCTGTCCACCAATTGTGGCTTCGTACATCAAACCGCCCTTGGCGACGGTGAATGTGGCCATCCCCCGGTGATACTCACCGACTGATGTGGCATCGTTTCTGCCGCCACTGGCACCGGCAGATTGCCCGGTCGTGGATGCTGAAGCAGATGCCCCAGCCGTTATTGCGACAGCCGTCGCCTGCGCGCCAAATTCGAAGTTACCGCTTGAAAACTGAGTGAAGGCTCGTTCATCTTCGAAGAAGATAATCTGGCTGAATGCCTGCCCACCCAGTTGAAAGCCGATTGTTAGCTGGGTCATTGATGTATCGCCAACGTGAACACCCTTGGCGTAGACCCGACCCTTGCCATGAGCACCGCCGATACCCGCACCACCTTTGCCGATGGTCGGAAATACGGCGTAGCCGTAGCTTGTTTCAAAAAACGCGCTGGGTATGGCGTTCTTGAATACGTCAATAGTCGCTGAGTAATTATCCGCCCAAGCTGAGCTGGTCATTAACGCGACGAGCAAAACTGCCATTCCACGAAATCTGAATGCGGTACGCATTGTCTGTTCCTCTGTTTTGTTTGCCGACCATCACGATGAACTCGGCAGAAATACCAATGCCTCTTACGTTACGCATTGCACATTGATTAGACAATAGCGTTTCTGTCGCAAGATGGCGACGCATTCGCATGGAGCCGCTTCGCCCAAAAAAAGGGCACCTCAGTCGGTGCCCTTGATGTTGGCGACCGGATACAGTCGATTCGCGACTTTCGCGATACCCTCTGTTTCCAGTACGCCCAGAACTTCGTCCAGGTCCTTATAGACGTGTCCACACTCATCCAACGGCGTGCGCCGCGTATTGCCAACGATACCCTGCACTTCAACGCCACCCAGCGTGCGCTTGATGTAACGCATCTCGGCGTCAATATCGTCGTGCAGCTCGGCCAATTCTCGCTTGGCCTGACCACGCGCCATCACTCGACCGGAGCCGTGATTTACCGAGCACCCTGATTGATACGCGCCGTCCAATGGGTACAGGATGGCTGCGCCATCCAGCATTGAACCGGGAATCAGGCAGGGATGACCCGTGGTTTCCCACTTCGTGCCGACAAGGTCCGGGTGTCCTGCCGGAAACGCGCGGGTTGCGCCTTTACGGTGAACAAAGCCTTTCTTTGTCGTGCCATCCGGCAGCACCAGGGTCTCTTCCTGCACCAGGTTGTGTGAGATCTCGTAAAAAACCTCCCCTGTTGCATTGAAGACATTTTCCAGTGCTTTCTGCACGCCGCGCACAATGATGTGGCGGTTTGCGACCGCGTAGTTCGCCGCCGAATTGTGATGCGCCCAGTACTCACGACCCAAAGGCTCGTCCGCACGCAGCCATGATTCCTCACGACGATTCTTCGCGAGACCACGCAGTTCCGCACCTTCGTAGAAATAGTGATTCGCAGTCTGCCAACCGTATCCACGGCTGCCACAATGAATCATCACCCACACAGAACCATCGTTGACGTCCACCTGCATTTCTACAAAGTGGTTGCCGCCACCGATAGATCCGATTTGCGGACCCGCCTTGCTTCGCGCACGCTTAATGCGATCGGTATCAAGTGCCGTTTCGTCGACTTCAATGTACTGACGCTCACAAACATCGGCGTGCACGCCAATCGCCTTCGCACCGTATCGAAAAATATCTTCGATTTCGGTATCAGCAAGGCGCGGCATATGCTTCGGGCGATGGCTCCCAACGCCCGTCGCAATACGCAGCTCAACATCGTCAATCCAACGTCGGCGTTTGTCCCAGTCAGCAACATCTGCTGCAGTCAGGTCCGGAACCTTCAGGTACACGACGCCGCAAGAGATGTCGTAGCCGCTACCGGCCTGAATAATGACATCCTCGGTAACCGCAACGCCGCCAACCGGAATTCCGTAACCAAGATGCGTGTCAGGCATCAGATAAAGCCCGATCATTCCTGGATACGCAGCCGCTCGTGCCGCCTGACTCCATAGTGCTTCGTCAGTTTGCGCAAACAGTGTTTCCGAAAGATAAGCATGCACAGCAACGCGCATGTCACCAATCTTTGGCAACACGTAATGTGCTTCTGATACTTTCTGTACTTCTTGTAAAAATGACATTGTTCTTTCCTTCCTGATTCATGGTACACGCAGCCGACTACCCGAGCCGACGCGTGTGCGCAGGAATTCCATTTGGTCTGTGAGAATGCGCCGGTTCTCCAGGATCAGGCCTTCCGCACGATTCGGTGCGTAGGGCACTGCCAGCAGTCGCATTCCTATAGTTTCAAGCGCGACATTGTCTTTCCTGTGGTTGCAGGGTCGGCACGCCGACACAACGTTTTCCCATTCGTCGCGACCGCCTGCAGATGCAGGAACAACGTGGTCACGAGAGAGAAGTCGTGGCGGCATCACTTCACCGCAGTACAGACACATGTAGTCGTCTCTTCGAAATAGCCGCGGATTAGTCAGCGCCGGTGTTCCTGCCCAGTCGTCTGCGCCTTTATCCACCGACGTTGTTGCCACGATAGAATTCACGTGCAGGACTGAACGCAGACCAGTGCGTCGTGAGTAACCACCACGAAGAATGATCTCTTCGATTCCGGCTTCCCACGCTACCTGATCACGGCAGTACAGCAGAGCGCCGTCTTCGCGTGTAATCCACCCGATCGGTCGTCCACCTACATCCAGTCTTAGAATTCTTTCAATCATTGTCGTTATCGTTGTCGTTCTTGCTGTTTCTCGTGGTGACAATGCGGATTGTGTAGACATGAGTTGGTAGCCGCCCTCGGAGTCGAACCGAGAAGCACCTGTTTCTAAGACAGGTAGGTATGCCTAATTCCCTTCAGACGGCCGTTTCGATTTGTTGTGGCTCGGCGCCGTGGACTCGAACCACGATCTCGAGATTCAAAGTCTCGCGTCCTGCCATTAGACGAGCACCGAATTGAATAAGTTGGGAGGGCGCGTTGCGCACCCTCCCGATGCTGGCTTACTGTTTGATCTTAACCAGTCCATCCAGCAGAGCGTCGAGACCACCCACGACAGAAAGGCTGCCGACGTTTTCGGTAACCTTCTCGAGAGTCTCCAGCTCTTTGAGACGCAGCGCCACGCTGTTGCTTTCCATCACTTTCGCGGTGTTCAGCAGCGAGCGGGTTGCATTGGTCTCTTCGCGACGGCGAATAACATTCGCTTGTGCCGCTTTTTCGGCTTCAACCACCTTGCCCAGCAGGTCTTTCATGTCGCCAGGCAGGATGATGTCTTTAACGCCTACACTGATAACGCTGAGGCCGATCTCAGCGAAACGCTCACCTAGGTGATCTGCGATGTCGCGGTCGATCGCAGTCTTGTCCTCTAGCAGCGTATCCAGCTTGCGGGTACCCACCGCCGCACGCAGGCCAAACTGGATCTCTTTGTACAGCTGATCCAGCGGGTCCTTAACCGCGCGAACGGCTTTCGCCGCGTCAACGTACTGGTAAGTAGCGGTCACGTTAATACGCAGCGCCACTTTGTCCTTGGTCAGAATTTCCTGACCTTGAACTTCCAGTGCTTTGATACGCAGATCCACAAGCTCCACGCCAACGGCGTGAGCAACGTTCCAGTAGGCGTGCAGGCCGGCTGCCAGGGTGTCGGTGAGTTTACCGTCCACATACAGCAGGCCAATATGACCGTCCGGAACGATACGTGCGTAAACTGCCGCATCGGCGACAGCGAGCACGCGTGCATCACTGCCGATTACAAGGCGCTTTGTCAGGCGCGCATCGAGTGCGATGTCCTCATTGAGGTCATAACGTTCGACACGAACTCGAATGACACCTTTCCAAAAGAGCTTACGCTCTGCCGGACCGAGCACGACCGAGGCACTCTCGTTTAGATAGACCAGCGCAACTTCATCAGCGTTGGTTTCGACGATGTGAAACAGTCGGTCCATCTCAGCGCGTTCTGCCTCAAGCAGGTAGTCCGCGAGACGATGCTCGAATGTAGCTTCCGACAGGTCAAAACACTCAACTGTGAATCGGCAGCGCCAATCGACATAGCGGTGCTCCCCTGGTGCAAGGAATTGAATGAAGTCTCCGTCTTTAAACAGGAGACCGCGTTCGTGCTTACGCACGATGAACTTTAGAATAAACCACATAATGCGTTCTCCTTCATGAATTGAAATACCGCGGTTAAGCGGGCCGGTTACTAGACGGATCACCTCCTTTTGGTTTGTTGTAGCGATTGATGTTGCTTTGGTTCCCCGTCGGTTTTGACGGGGCATGAAAAATTAGTGCATCCACTACCACAATCATGCTGCGGACCGGTGGCGCCGGTTAATCGGGCGATCTGCGCACGCGGCCTCGTTCCGTACTCCTGTGTTAGCCGAGGCTTTCACGAGAATCGGGCAGAT
>Ga0255048_10000558_pt1 | contig 28568 bp, 33 predicted proteins | sample JV7_2_2_MG_FD_183619 | JGI IMG/M metagenome (GOLD analysis project Ga0255048, IMG submission 183619) | Seawater microbial communities from Jervis Inlet, British Columbia, Canada - JV7_2_2 | ecosystem: Environmental > Aquatic > Marine > Inlet | place: Canada: British Columbia | collected 2016-10-06
GCGGTCGCCAGATTGGCCGGGGTGTGATAGCGCTGCCAGTCCCGGGCAGCAGCGAACCGCCGCAGGTGGCTGCTGATGGCGTCCAGGTCGTAGATATCGTAGGACTCAGGCATCAAACAGACTCGTTAGAGCATCCGGAATCATCTGTTGGAGCCTGTCCCCTTGAAATCTCTGGGGTACTGCCGGATCCGTAGGTCGTCCGGCCATTCTTCTTGATCGCCACCCTTGCGGTGCTTTAGGTTCAGCGGCACCACCCATGTTTCTGGCTTGTGCCATGGCTTGCTGCCCAGCTGCTTGACGAAGATCGGGGTGATCTCTCTGCACTCCTCGATCATCGCACGGATCCATTCGAGGCGACACTCCCGCGCGCCCACGCCACCGCTCTCCCCGCCGACCACGATCCAGTGGAGCAGCATATGGGCTGGGACATAACCGATTCCCCAGTCCTTCGGGACCACGCCCAGTAGGCCCCACTCGATAGGACCGAGCAGTGGCTCCGCGCTGACCCAGCGGATGTGGGCCGGGCACTGCAGTAGGTGGGGGATCCGCAGGTCGGCCGTCGCCTGGTCCTCGGCGCTGGTGCCGAGCCAGACGTTCTTGAGCGGCCACTTGTCAAGGCCATACTTCTGGCCTTCAACCGTGACGTTGACCAGCTGCTCTGCGCGAGGCCCGGCCCACTCAAACCATTCTCGCATCCGGCTGGTTCGTTTGGTCAGCGTCTGGAAGATGTGCTGTGGCGCGCACGCCATCACCTTGAAGATCCGCGCGATTGTCTCGTTGTCGAGCGACTCGTGGAACAAGTCCGACATCGAGTTGACGAAGACCATCCGGGGCTTCTTCCAACGCAGCGGCTGGTCGAGCTTGTCCTCGATGAGCCGGACCTCGCCGGTCCACCGCGCCTCACCGCCGACCCGGTGCGCCACGCCCTCGTAGGGCTGGCCGGGCCCGCAGAACCGCGCGGCCATGATCTCGGCGTAGCAGTACCGACATCCCTCGCTGATCCGGCTGCAGCCTCGCAGCGGGTTCCATGTCTCGCCCTTGTACCCGGCGCCATGAGTCCACTCGATGCCGGTGCCGTGCTTCCCCTTCTTGCCCATCGCTTATCCCTCTTTCTTCAGTACGCCAAGCCGGCCGATGCCTCCGCACTTCAGGCAATGCTCCTGACCTGGCCTTGTGTATTCCTCTCTGGTCTTGCCGTCGCCCTCGCATTGATCGCACTCAACGCAGCCTGGCTCGTGGTGGCCATCGGGGCACTTCGCCTGGGGGTCGTGAGTCCCGTCGCCGGCGCCTGGCCCCACAGGAACAGCTCGAGCAGTTCGCCGGCCTCGACAGCCAGCGCGGTCGCCAGATTGGCCGGGGTGTGATAGCGCTGCCAGTCCCGGGCAGCAGCGAACCGCCGCAGGTGGCTGCTGATGGCGTCCAGGTCGTAGATATCGTAGGACTCAGGCATCAAACAGGGTCGGCTGGCTGGCCGCCTCCAGATTCCTGATCGCGCAATCGTAATAGCTCTGCTTCAGCTCGATGCCGATATACTTGCGGCCGAGTCTCAGCGCCTGGTATCCCTCGCTGCCAATCCCGCCGAACGGTGAAAAGATCGTATCTCCCTCGTTAGACCAGAGGCGCACGCATCGCTCTATTGTGCCCAGCTGCAGCGGGCAGATATGGCGCTCATCCTTCTCATCGCGGGCCTCGGCCGTGTGCAAGGTATCGCTCTCGCGGATCCCATACCAGATCGGCCGCGCCCACAGGATCCATTCCTCGTTGGTTACATCCGTCTTGACGGGCTCGGCGTTCTCACCCGGCGCGCGGAACAGCAATATGTAATCGGCCATGCCGGGCCGCACCCAGCTCGAGTCTTTCTTGAGTTGAACGAACATCAGCTGCTTGCTCTTGGTGCGGATGGCCTGCGCCTGTGGGCACTTGTCGATTACCACCTCGCCATCATAGATCCAGCCCGATTCGACCATTACTCGTACCACATCCGCCCGAAAATCGCGCATCCCGATGACCCCATGCGCGACCTTGGTCATTGCTACCTGCTGTACATGCGTACAGCATCGGCGCCCCGGCTGCGTCACGCGCAGCATCTCCCCGCACAGGTAACGATAGTGCTCGAAGAACTCGCCGTAGTCGCGGCTGTTGCCCATGTCGCGCTCGCTATTCGAGTACGTGTAGAGCGTTGCGAATGGTGGCGAGAACACCGACAGCCCTACCGATTGATCAGGAACATCGGCAATCCTATCGCAGCAATCGCCCAGCATCATTTTCCAGCGGCCCATGTGATCCTCAGCGCCGTCTGTCACGTAGACAGCCTCGGCCGCGTGCTCTCCCCGGATGTTCTTGGTGCTGAGATCCCCCATTTGCTTCACCACCTCATCCGCCATGGTTTCGGCTTGCTCCTTTTTCCGTTCGACATTTGACACGACATTCTGCTCCAGGTCGGACACAACCACATGGACCGCGACCGGCTGCTGCTGGCCGTAGCGCCAGGTCCGGCGGATCGCCTGATAGTATTGCTCGTAGCTGTCGCCGAGCCCGAGAAATGCTACCCGACAGCAATGCTGCCAATTCATCCCCCACCCGAAGATCTTGGGCTTGCTGATCAGGGTCTGAACAATCCCACCACGCCAGGCGGCCTCGCGCGCCACCTTCGAGCCCTCTGTATCAGATCCCTCAACCAATACCGCATCATCCCCGAGCAGCTTCTTGAGCTGCCGTCCCTCATCATTCAGCCCATGCCAGACCAGCCATTGTTTATCCGGCTCGGCCGCGATCATCTCTGCCACGGCCGCCACTCGATCCTCGATGCTCGACTTGCGCGCCTTCAGCCGCCCGCGAATCCCTGCCTCTGGCACAGCAAACAGCATACCCTCGCTCGGCGGGATCTCGGCCTCGACTACATGCTGCGAGATATCGAGCGGTGGCAGCGCATAGCCCCCCTGATGAAATCCGATATCCTGCGGCCCGCGGATGAATACGCACCAGCTGGCCAGCCATTCGTAAAACTTGCCGCTCGCGTGGCCCTTCAGCCGCCAGTGCTGGTTGTCTTCATGGACAAAGAACGTCGCTAGCATCTCGGCCCGTTTCATCACCCCAAGAAACTGCGCGTGATTGGCCATCTCGGCAACATCATTCGGGGCTGGCGTGGCCGTGCAGCATAGGCGATAGGGGATATCGGTGAATTCCTCGAGCAGCCTCGTGCGAGTCTTGCCGTCAACAGATTTCAGGATGCTGGATTCGTCCAGAACAATCGCGGTGTATTCATCCTGATCGAACCGGTGGAGCTTCTCATAGTTGGTGATCTGATACTCGTCATCAGTCGGCTCTGACACCTTGACCAATTCGAGCCCCATGGATTCAGCATGCTTGATCGTCTGCTCGGCCACGCACAGCGGCGCCACAATCAGCCCGCAGCCGCCTTTCGCCTCGATGATCTGCCGCACCCACTCGAGCTGCTGATACGTCTTGCCGAGCCCGCAATCCTCGAAGAGCGCGGCCCGACCCATGCGGACGGCCCAGCGGACTATGGCGGCCTGGAAAGGATAGAGCAGGCCATGAATTTCGCCGGGATCTATCCCAGCAGGATCAGCTGTTCGCCGCTTTTCGGCGAGAAATTCGGCATACTGGATCATTCCTAGCCCCGCTCGATCTGCTCGCGCAGGTCACAGATCGCGATGGCAGCGAGGACACCGAGCGCGAAAGCCAGCAGCAGGTCGCCGAGCATCATTGCGCCACCCCCGCCCGCCGGACGGCGTGATCCAGCGCAGCGCACATGGCAGTCGCCGATCCGCGCAGCAGCTCCGCGGCGAAAGCATTGGCCTCCTCGGGCGTCAGCAGATACGGTGGCTGGGCCGGCAGCTCGAAATACACATACGGCGCGCCCGAGTCCAGCACTGCACCAGCCTCGATCGGGCTGGCCACCTCGATGACATTCTGCACTCAGCTCTCCTTCCGGGCTCTCGGCCCCAGTTCGTTGATCGGCTTCGGCCGCTCATTCGCCATCCGCTCCGCCAGTCGCTCGACATCCGAGCGGCGAAAGAGCACATGACGGCCCCGCCTGTATCGCCTCAGATTACGGCAGCGGCCATAGAAGGTAGTCTGGCCGCACCCGATGATCTCGGCGGCCTCCCATCGGTCTACATATTCATCGTCCATCACTCGTCCTCCGTCCCCACTCGCACGGCTGTTCCATCATTCACCCCCTTCGCCGTCGAGGCGTGCGGCCATCTCGGCGCGACACTCCGGATCAATCCCCGTGCCGTCGCAGGGGCCACAATGCATGGGCACCTCCCACTGGAACCCCGCCAGCGGCTCTGCATCCCGGTGCTCCATGATAGTTCTCGCGATGTCCGCTGACCCGTGCCGCTGCGACAGGTAGGCCGCTGCATTCATGCCGCAGGCGAAGCCTTCGCCCCGAGCTTCAGTCTGAACCTTGCGTATCAGGCGCTCCACGCCGTCTCGCTGATGGTCGTCGAGCATGAACAGGACCGCGAAATGATCTGCCAGCGTGGCCAGTATAGTTGGTCGGGTCATGGGTTCTCCACCGGGCACTGGGTTAAATGTTGGCCTGGCCTCGGGGCCTTGATCCCGCAGAATGGGCAGAAGCTAGCCCAGCCTTCGGGATGCCCCACATACTGACTGATGGCCTGATCGGTTGTCTGATCGCTCGCTGCCATCATGGCGTGATTATACCGATGTCCAGCCGAAGCGCAAGCGAAAGCCCAGCAAAATACAGGGAAAAAGAGAAGCCCCACCAGTTTCGACCAGCGGGGCCGCTCGCGGCCGAGGATTGGGAATAAGCGGCCGCTAAAGGTGGGGTGCTATGAGAGCTGGGAGAGGATAGCTTCGACCAGTGATGCGATAGTCTCGAGCCCGGTGGTGTTCTGGGCGAGGTAGGTCATTTCGCCGTCCAGGCGATCAAGAAAATCCTGCCGCTCCTCGGCTGTGGATCCGGTCAATCGCACCTCGATCTGCGCGCCAAGGTGCTCTAGCCGGTCATCGAATCTGCTCATGCATCCCCCTGCTCCCTGCTCTGCTGCGGAGGGCGGACTCGAACCGCCACCCGGCTGATGCGCTGCCGTGCCCTACCGATTAGACGACCCCGCATTATTGCCCTATCGCGGCCCGCTTGGCTGCCTGTGCGCCTCGCTTAGCGGCCTCGACCCCGACGGCCTGGAGCCGATCCTCAGCCTGGCGCCGACGCACCAGCTGGACAAGGATCCGCCTGATGCCGGCCTGGAGCTCCGCGAATTCCTCGCGGCTGGCTTCGTTGGCCTCGAGCTTGGCTGCCATACTGGCCATCTTAGCCCGCACCGCCTGTATGCGCTTGATGTACTCGGCCAGCACGGCCTGCGCGCGCGGGGTCATAATTGCGCCATCCTCGGCAGCAGCGTCCATGCTCGCTTCGGCCAAGTCGGCCGCATAGTCCAACATGGTAGCGTGTAAGTCAGCGAGGAGAGCCCGTTGGTTGGCCCGGATTGACAAATGATAGATAGTTGCCGCTCTGCTCGCTTGATCATGTGCGTCTAACACAATTGGGGAGACACCGGAGCACCCGACAGAAAAAAGCAGGGTTAACACGGCCGGAATCACGGCGCCCCGGTTAATCCCCCTCTTATTCGTCACGTTCTCGCGCCACGGCTTGCAAATGTCTGACCTCGGTCGTGAGCTCTCGGACGGCCGCAGTCAATTCCTCGAGCCGCGGGCTGAGCTTGAGCAACAGGAAAGTCGCGACCGCAATCGGGAAGCCGACATTGCCGATGTTGCTCCACAGGTCGATGCTATTGGTGCCACCGCTGGCGCTATTCGCGAGCACGGCTGCGAAGCTGCCCATCAGCGCGCTATGGCCGGCGTCCCCCCAGACCATTAGATCACCGGCCCCCGATCAATTACCTGAAGGCTCATGTTGGTAAGCGCGCCCGGCCAGTCTTGCGGATCGCTCTCCCAGAAAAGCCCAGCCAAGCTGGTGGCGGTTTGGATCGCGGATTGCATCGAGGCATTGACCGCGCTCGACGCCCCGTAGTGCGTGGCGGGAGCATCGCCACTGGGCGACAGCCAGACCTCCCCGAAGGTCTCGGCCCCGTCGGTGTCTGGATCCCAGCCAGCAGCCGCGATATTCGCTGCCGCCGCATCCGCGACCGCGACGAACATAAAAGCGCGGTCTACAATGTGTGTTATATCATGGCTCATGGTATCGAAACCCCCCACTTGCTGGCGAGGTACGACTCGACGCTGGACAGGTCATCGGCGCTAAGCTCGGTATCGTAGTAGATCACCTCTCCGACATCGCCTTTCAAGGGGTAAGCTTCAACATTCGACTTGAATGCACCGATCACCAGATTATCACGCCCCCCGGCATCGTTCAGCCAGCGACCGCTATCAGAGCCATTGATCGCAGACAGGGTCTCGTCGGCCCCGTTGCTGCGGAGTTTGTACCTCGATCCGTTGCTAGACCAAGATACGACATATGTCGTCGCCGCTGAAATAGTCGTTGAGCCGCGCAGGGTATCCAAGTTCACCCCGCCAAATGCATAGCGCACGTCGTGGCGGTGGTTTGGGTCGGTGCTATCCTGATAAGGCCAAAGTTGCCACCAAGGCAGCGACCCTCCGGCCTCGTCAAATGATCCCACCACCGCCTGATTATCTTGCAGGGGCGACGTGAGCCGAACCAGCACAAACAGATTCCCCGTGTTGTCTCCGCTTTGCCATCCTGCTATCGCTCGGCGAAGATGGTCATCCACCCCGTCGAAGCGTACGACGCTCTTGCCGTTGATGATCCCGGTTTTGAACACTGGCTTCTTCGCGGTAGTGGACTGCGTCACGTCGACACCGTCCGGCCCCTTGTCCGCCCACGTACCGACAGCGTCACCGTCGGATAGCGCAAGGTCCGTCGCGTCAAGCCAAAGGTGCAGCCCACCGATATCTAGCGGGCTGAATGTTGGCACGTTTGCCACCTTTACCCGCGGCCGATCCTTCACAGGTTCAATTCCGGGATTCTCGACTGCCATCCTATCGCTGATCCAGCTCAGATATCGTGACGTTTTTGCCGCCACTCAAGCAAATCGCGTTGACCGCCCCGCCAAAGAGACGAGCGTTGACTTTCCCGCGCGCTACGCTCCAGACTCCACCGGCTGCCTTGATCAAAATGCCCTCGTTCATGACGGCGGCAGCTGCCCCCCCGATCGGAACCTCGCTCAGATAGATATCCTCATCGCTATCGTTGACGATCGTCAGGCTGCCCCGCCCCGGATTCTCCGGGACAATTTCAGTCGTGGTCAGAGCCACTGTGGCCTTCGTGGTACCTAGTGCCATGTTCCTACCTCCTACTGCTAGTATATCCCACCCTTGCGGCCCAGGCGCAGCGGCAACGGCGAAATCATCCCCTTATGTGTCCCTAGTCGATGCCATCAGGACGATCCGCGATTCCACCTCCAGGCGGACCCCGTACTTGCCACACAGATCCTCGAGCTCGGCGTTGAATGCCTCGATCCGTGCGGCCCGCTCGTCCTCGAGCACCCTGCGCGCCTCGGCGAGTGCATTGGCCCGTTGCTCTGGGCTGTCAGCTGCCGGCGCCCCGAATGTCGCCATCTCGGCTCCTGCCTCTGGCTGGATCATTCGTCGCCCCGCTTCGCTTGGCCGCGGCTGTGACTGTAGCCTGCGCTCGCGAGCGCTGATGCAATCAATGCCATCCCGCGCGCGATCTGCCCACCCTCGGCAAATGCGCCCGAGGCAATGGCGAAGCCCACGGCTGCTGCTGTGACCGCCAGCCAGAATTCCGTCGTCTTGTATCCCGGTTTCATATTTATAGCCTCCCGCCAGTCGTAAACCTGACCCCAGACACGGCCAGGGTCCATATTGTCAGGTCTTGCGCCGGCGTGCCATCGGCGTCTAGCTCCAGATACAGCGCAACCGTATCTCCCTCATAATAGTCCGCGATGGAGAAGGGGCCGAAGTCCATCGTTAGCGGTCTATCGGTGACCGCTCCCGTGGATGTCGCGACAGTCTCGGTCAGGGCGGCTTTGCTGGTGAGGCCCTCGGCGTCGGTCGCCGCTCGGGCGACGGGAGTAGCCCCGCCCGCACTGTCTGCGATCAGGATACCGCCCGCGCCAAGGACCAGCACCGATAGGATCACGTCCGCTGCGGCAGTAATAGGGCTACCCCCGGCGAGGGAATACGTCAGGCGAAACGTCAGGCCGAATGCCGTACACAATCCGTCTGGCAAGCTGAATTGGAAACTGATGGAGTCGCCATTGCCATTGAGGAGGCCCTTTTTGATCTTGGCTGTCCAACCCGTAGGGACACCGCCCGATCCTACCGCGATGTTAGCATCGGCGGCGCCTCCCCCCGAAATCTCCCCCCAGACATTACCGATCCCGAAAAGTTCGCTACTCCACTGAGCGAGCCCTCCCGCAGAAATCTGGCCCTGCTGATTCGTAGTCACGCTTGACGGACGCAGGCGGCAACGCTCGAACACGGGCGAGGTCGTTATCGTCGTCGCGATCCTGACTCGCATCCAGTATCCCGCCGTACCATTGATCGTAGTCTCGACCCACGTAGTATCTGGGCCTATGCCTGGCCGGATAGTCTCGGTGCTGCTCGCCCGTAGGAACACCGAATTTGCGTATCGGTATTGATTTTCCGCCTCGACCGCCATCACACCAACCTCAACCCAGGTCGCCGCTGCCGTCTGCACCTCAAATATGAAGTTGCCTCCCCCAAGGACTGCGGCAGTGGTTTGGTCTAGAGTAATGCCCCAATGCTTAAGCGCGGTGCCGCCCGCATCAGTGCGCGAGGTACACCAGGCAATCGAGTGGCCGGCGGTTACTCCCTGAAATGAGAAGGTCGAACTGGACCGACTGGCCGCTGCGGCACTGACATCGGTCAATGTGCCCCCGTCGCTACTGGGGCTGGCGGTCCCATCGGTCGTGAGGACGACCTGACCGTCACTGTAGGGCGACCCTTCCCCGACCGCCAATCCAGAACCCAGCTCTGGAAATCCTGTCGTGAGATCCGCACCAACGCTCCGCACCTCGGCATTCCGCCCCGCAGTTTGCTCCTGATGGAAACTTGCGGACAGTTCCATCGTCGTGATGGCTGCCGAAGGAAACGAGAACAGCGGCTGCACTGTTGTACCGCTCACGGTCAAGGTCGTCCCGGTCCCTGCCAGCGCAGGGTCTACTAGCAGGCTTGCCACTGTCGCATCGACACGCCCGCCAATGATAATAACCGTCACCCCGTCCGCTGCGATGTGCCCCCCGATGGCGGCTGTCCAGTTCGGGGAATAGATGATGCAGGTGCTGGTCCCCGCGACATGGATGCAGTCCCCAACATTGCTGTTGCCTATGTTGTGGCCCTGTCCCTGGAATCTTCCCGTTCCCTCGGTCAACACCACATTTGCAATCGTGCCCGCGCTCTGTGGGACATGCACGTCATCGAGGGCCAGGACCGCTGCGTCCGCGCGCAGCAGGTTCTCCAATCCACCCCCCTCGCAGCGGATGTTCCCACCGACAACCTTGCCAGTACCAGTCTTATAGATTCCGTCGCCTGATCCCGTCGCCCCATCTCCCCGCAGGTCGAGATCGTAGATCGTTCCTGTGCCCGCGCTATGGGACACACCAGCCAAGCTAGCCGTCGTCGGACAGAGGATCTGAAAGCCCTGCAAATAACTCCCAGCCGAGAGGGTGATGATGTGGGCGACCGCTGCGGCATCGCCCACGATGGTCAACAGGAAGCCGCCCTCACTGATGAGAGCAACTCCTGCTGGAACGGTCAGGCCAGATTCGGCATAGGTTCCTGGGCGCACCATCACGACATCGCCGGACGCCGCAGCGGTCAGCGCGGCCCCGATAGTTAGCCACGGCAAGTCGAAGCGGTTGACCAGGGCCGCGCCATCATCTCCAGATTTGTCTACCCAGTTAATATTAGTGGTGGTAACCGCTCCACCAGCTGGGACCGCTGTCAGATCGGTGACCAGCCCCGCATCATCGATCTGCTTCGCCTTCTTGTCGGCGCTATCAACGAACACCGTCACCTTTCCCGCTGGCGGTGTCGCGGGCGTCGTCTGATTCTCGAATCGTATCCGGCTCATATCTCTAGCACCAGGCTGAGGCCCGGCCCCTCCATCTGTAGCTCCCCACTGTCGCTCTCTAGTCGTAGCTCACCGTACACGACCCACTGCTGCCCGTCCAGTATCGGCGTGATGCCGGCGACCTCGTCGCGTGGCGGGTGTCCGAAGAATGCCATTTATCCTCCTAGAAGCTGTGCCATTGACTGCCGGTCGCTTTCAGGGTCACGCTCTGCCCCGCGCTGGTCAGGTCGAGGCTGACGCCCGCGCCGAGATTGTTAATTTGTTCGCCGGGTTGCGGGTTGATCCTGACCCTGCGGCTGGCCCCACCGGGCGAGGCGAGGAAGCGAGAGACCTGAAAAACGACATTCTGGAAATCTGCCACCGCTGGCAAGTTCACATCGTATGGGACAGCAGCCAGGGAGGTGTCCACGATCAGCGTGTGATCCCCCCCGGTCAGCGAGGTCGAGGTCAAGAAGCCGAAATTGTTGACTTCTCGCGTCGGATGCCCCGTGCTGCTCTGGTGCTGATAGTGCCCGGTGGGATGCACTGCACGGACTGGAGTCAGGACCCCGGTCGGATCCACAGCATCTAGCTGCAGGTTGCCGCCTGCATCCTCCTGCGCCATCTGGTATCCATCCACGGGCAGGCCGGCATCCGCGTCGACAAACCAGCTCCAGGCCAAAAACGAGCGGACCATTGATAGCGCAGGCTTGCTCGGGGCCACATCGCTCGGCGGCTCGATCCCGGCCACGTCCTCGATCCCCAGCTCGGCCGGCAGAAAAGCGACCCCACCTGATGCCGAGGTGCCGGCCACGTATCGTCCGGCGCCTGGCTGCTCGTTGTATGCCCAGTCGGCGATATCTGATCTGGCCCCGCCCCCGAAGGCTTCCATCCGCGCAGCGATCGGCGCGGTCTCGCGGTCCTCGTGCTGCTGGATCGTGTTCTGGTCGACGTATCGCAGATCCCCGCCAGCCAGGGCTGTCTTCATCGGCCGCCATGACATCGCAGGCGCACCCAGCTCATTATCAGACTCGACCGCGGCGACCTGCTGCGGCCGGTTCTGCTGGTTGGCAATCCTCGCCAGGCCGTGCATCTCGCCCTCGGTGAGGTGCGGGGCAATCCGGCGCACGATGACCGCGCCCTGCTGGTTCTCCTTGTCGGCCGTATCGCGCGGCGGGAATAGCTTGTTGCCGGGGCTGCCACCGCCAGGGCTGTTGCCGGAGTTCTGACCATCCGGGATGACCATGGACAGCGGCTGCTGTGGCGGCGGGATCGGCACGCCGGGAATGCTGGGCTTCCATGGCACCCACGTTACCCAGCGCCAGAGGCCCTTGGCCGTCTTGACCTTGCCGTCCCCGCCTACGTACGGGTGCGAGGCGTTCTTGTCGTAGGTCAGCCAGACCTCGGCGGGCTTGCTGAAGATGGCGGCGTCAGGGTAGCCCGTGAGCTTGAAGTCGAGCGGGGCGTCCATTTCCTCGGTCGCAAAAAACAGCGCGGCCGCCTGGATGTGCTCCGGCCCGACCGGCTCGCCGTCGGCGTTCACGCCATGGTTATGTTTGTCGGCCTTCCCCGCGCCCACGTAGCCGGGGCCGCCCCGCTCCACGCCATGGTAGGCCAGTGCCAGCCCCCCCGGCGAGATCTTGACCCCGTCGTACTTGTCGCCCTCGCTGCGGCCGTTACTCACCTTGCCGTAGTTGTCGCCCACGCTGCCGCTCGGCGGCTTGACCACCTCCATGCGCGGCGGCGGGATATCCGGCAGGCTGATGCTGAGCGTCCGCCCCACCATCATCCCATATCCTTGCTCGCTGGGGCTGCTCGTAATGTTCCACGCCAGCACCTGCGCGGGCGCCTCGCCCGGGCTGCCAGTGCTCCCATCCGGCCGCAGCACCTTGCTGATCCGGCGACTCGTATCCTCGAGCGCCACCCGGTCCTTGTCGGGCTTGCCCTCGTCGTCCACATCGAACCACTGCTGACTGAGCTCGTTCGGGTCCTTGCCGCGCCAATGGCATATGTTGATACCATCGGCCGGGAAGAAGATCTCGATTTGCTCATCTTCCTTCACCGCATCGAGCACAATGCCTTTGCGCCCCGGCCCAATCGGCACGCACGTATGAACCTCGGCCGGCACAAATCTATCGTCTTCCTCGAGCTTCTCGTCGAAAATCGGCCGCGCCTTCGTCTTGCCCTTCTTGCGTTCATGGATGGTCGACGGCCAAGCGTAGGCGATCGCGGCCGTCTCGCGTAGGCTGCTCGAGCGGTCGCCCTGCACGGTCACCGCCTCGTTCTGCCAGAGCAGCCCGCCGATAATATCCCCGTACATGATCGTCCCATTGTCGTAGACCCCGACAATGTAGTGACCCATGCCCAACTCGTCGTCGTCGTTGCGGCGGCCCACAATGCGCACCCCGTGGCGCATGTGCCGCGTCCTGATCGTCGTCCCTTCGGCCTCACTGCCGAAATCCTGTATAGGGATATACCCGCTGCGCCAAGTGTCCGCGATCGCAGGCATGTTTCCGCTCATGCACCTAGCTCCTTATTGATGACCTTGCGGGTATTCTCGTCGAGAAAAGCCTCGAGCTCGAGGCCAGGAACGGCCGCGGGCAGCTGCAAATGCGTGAGCATCGTGCCGTCAGGCTCGAGAACATGGGTTACCTCAGACAGGAAGCCGGCCGGTCGAATGCCGGGTCGCAGCGGCCCGGTCTGGGAGCCCAGCAGTCGGTCCTGTTCGGAGGCATAGATTTGGGCTGCGCGGGCTTGGGCGAGCTGGAACAAGTCGGCACCCACCCCAACGTCGAACGGCTTATTCTGTCCGGCGCCAATCGGATCATTGAGCGTGAGAATGCCACCGAATCCAAGCCTGTCGATAGGATCAACCGGCGCATTCCCAATATTGGGCGCACCCAGGTCTCCCAAATCGCCTTGAACATCGCCAGGCATACCGAAAAATCTAGGATAGATCCCGGCCAAACTGTCCAGCCAATACACTCTTGCGACTTCATCCTTGATGAGCAGTTCCTTGATCGGCCCCTTCGCTGTGTCCAGCCCGCGGCGGGCACCCTGCGGAAGAATCGCTTTACAGTCATCTGGCTTGATAATGATCTTATGGAATTGGTCAAGGTTATTCGGCGCGGCCGGCACCAGAGTGATGATTATTGCAAACCTGGCAGACAGCGAAGCCAGACGAGGAATTGTGTCTTCCTTCTGTCCCTCCAATTGGCTGTCGAATGATATACTATCAAGATGGCCCTTCTCTGGATTGTAACGCGGCCGATTGAGCACTGGAGCAGGTATGAGGGTATCCCAATTGCCGTACACATCGCCTCTTGGGGTGATTCTTATCAGGCCAATTTGATCGTCCAGAATATCGACGCGGAACGGGCTAGGCCGGTTGTCCTTCTGGATGGGATCATTGAAATCTCCCGACACAGGCAGATGTGCCGGCCCCGGACCCTCTTTTGATTGCGGGTAATGGTATTTGTTCGTAGCTAGAGAAAAGTCTCTCCCCTTGTGGCTGTCAACTAGCAGCGACTTCAGGCCAGGTACCACGCAATAATCACACCAGACAGGAGACTCGGCCCGCGTGCCAGTTGCAGTATCGAAAATCCCCACCAGCTTAGCCTCGATCAGCCTCGAGCGTTGCGTCCATTCCCTATTGATTCTGAACGTCTGCAGATAGTGCTGCTTTAATGCAGCAAATCGGCTCGCCCACTGAAACTTGCTAACGTCACCAGATGCCGTTGCGAGATCATCAATCCCAGCCGCCTCGATCAATGCCCAAACACCCATCCAGGGAATCTGTGCCTGGTCGATCAACTTGCGACTAATCTTCTTGAGCCGCTTCGATCCGATCGCCGCAGCCTGAGCAATAAGGGACTCGATATACACGTCGGCATCAATCCATTCACCCTGTGCCGCTATACCCCCGCCATCAAGCACAAAGCCAGGGTCCGTGATCGGTATTACATTGTTCATAGATCTTATGGTAGACCCACGAACATCACCGAAACCAGCGCCGAGCATGTTGAAGCGAATTTCCACCTTACGGGGGAAATAGCAATGCACCTCCCTCGGTCTCGTCGTGCTATTGCTGATCCTCTTGATTATGCCCGCACCACATATCGGCGGTCCCAGCCGCACGACATTGGCCTCTTCACGTGTTGCATTGAACTTGTTGAACAGCCGGAACGTGCCGCCGACCGTCACGAATAGCCCGACACCAGGCAGCAAACTCAGCGCCTGCCTCAACGCATCATCCCCGGCCCCGTCAATCTGGATGTCCTCCAGCGACACTGCGTTAAGATTCTGAACGTCCGGATCAATCTCGACCTTATCTAACAGCCCGGCCAATAAACCACGGTTCAATCCATCAGTATTGTTTTGCAATACATCCCGGATAATCTCCAGCGCCGTCCATGGCTGAGCCGTGAACGGGTTTATGCTCCAGTCAAGGTACTGGTCCTGGCTGATATCCTGAGCAAGATTAGGGTCATTGAACGCTATCAACTTGGCAACTGATTTGCGGGCCCGGACATTGTATTGCTTCCAGATCCGCAGATACGGCATCAGCCAGCGCAGGTCTCCCACCTGAATGCGGCCGATGTGCGGATTCGGCCCAGGCTCGGCCGTGATCACTCGCACATTCTGCACTTTCAGCTGCTCGCCGGGCCGCGCTCGATTGTTCGCCCCCACGACCTCAGTCCGCTGCATGATCAACTCGAGCGGCTTGTGCAAGTCCGCATTCGCCTCATACAGCGGCACCGCCTCAATAGGTACTTCATACGTTTCGATGACCGGCTCGACGCCTTCGGCCAGCCGCCATCGGACAGGTGCACTTCCGAGAAGTTCGGCCCCGCCGAGCGTAGCTTTCTGTCCGGCGATCTCAGCCATTACGTAACCGCATCAATCTGTTGTGGCACTCGGTCTACCCGCTCGAACGTCGAGCTTCGCACAAGCTGGAATGTGTCGCAAAACTCGGACGGTAGCCCCTTGCGGATCGGCATTATGTTCTCTTCATCGTCGACCAGTACCCACTGTCTCGACCCGCCCGGCCCAAAAATCGAATCCGGAGAAAATCGGCCCGTCTGGAAATCAAACCCGAACTGCTCGCCTTCTGGCAAGCCTATCCTGATCTCCGAAACTACCACCTTTAGCAGTTCGCGGGCCGGGCCTTGGAAAACATACTTAGCGAAGGCCGTTGCGTCTGTCCATACTGGCACCAGCGCCTTTCCCTGGATCAGAGTGCGAATCGTATTCTCGGTGTATTGAAGCAGCGGAAAGGCAGCGCCCTCGATGAATGCCTCGAAGGCCACAACGGCCGTTATCCGGTTGTTCGGCAAGTCGTAGGTAGGTGTTGCCTCGGTAAAGCAGATCAGCCCCACATCCAGCTTCTCGCGGATATTCTCAGCAATCCATGGCAAGATCGTCCCCACCCAGAGACTGACCAGGCTAGATGTCACGTCCAGGCTAATACACGCCTCATAGGTGGCGGTGCCAATTAGCGGCGGCTGTACAGTCGCATCAGCCACCGGCGAAAACTCGCCTGATACCTCCTGGCGGGTCACGCTCATCTGCTGGTTGATGATGCTCGAGACATCAAACGCACCGCTACTCTCGGCATATTCGACCTTGAGCAACTCAATCCGAAACTCAAGCCTTGTATTTAGATCGTCCTGGCTACTAACCTCGGTTAGCTTATTGAAACTTCCTGATTCTCCCACATCGCTAATCTTGCTGCTGATCAGGCTGGCAATACCAGAGTCATAGTTCCCGCGCGCGTCATCGCCGGGCGTCATGGTGTAGACACCAGAAATCGTGATGCTAGCGTGGCGGCACCCGTCATAGCCCAGCTCGGCCGTGGCCTCGAGAAGTCCGCCATCTCCGCTCGTATCGGCCGGAAGCTTCACGGTAATCCGCGCGGTATACAAGCGAGTGTTGCCAGTATCCGCGGTATCGCCGCGCTTGATGAGCTCGGCCCGCTGCTCGAAGCCAGTACCGCTACCTTCAGAGAATATGCGCGTGCTAGTACCGCCCTCTGTCGTATAGACGAGCGTCAGAGTCTCCCGACGCTTGCGAAAGTCATCCTCGAGCAGCGCGATCTCACTGTGCAGACTCGCCGTCACAATGAAGTCATACTCGACGATGTACTCCTCAAAGCTCGACGTGATGCGGTATGGAGATTGACCGTCGGGGACATTAGTCGTGCCGGCGCCGATCGTACGACTTCCATATGTGAGACTACTGAGACGGGGAGCGGTCATTTCTTGCCCTTCTGCCCGGCGACATTTTTGGCGAGATGCGCACCGAGAGCATCCAATGTGGACTTGACCGCCTTAGCGTTCAAGGAACTGTCGATCACGTTCTTGCTCGCCTCGCGCAGATAGGCCACCTTGCGGCGGGCCTCAAACGTCTTGATCACCTCGTCGCCGCCCACGGGCGAATCAAGCAGTGCGGAACCCTTGACGGAGTCGATCGTTTGGCTGGCTGCGGAAAAGGTGGCTGTGATCTGTGACTTTAACTTTTCGAACTCAATACGACGCTTTTCTAGCTCTGCTTTCAGAGCCTTGCCGAACCGGGCCACCAATGGGTTTTTATCCTTGGCAAGTATCCCGGCATTCTGCTCGAGTATCGGAATCGTAATCTTGGACGCCAACTCCAGCGCGATCCCCGCAATCGCCGCCGCAATCGCCGCCTTACTAATGCCCGCGCCAATCCGCCCACGCACTCCGCCGGCGCGAGGTGGCTGGCCTGCCCGCAATCGACCTCTCCGGACCTCGGGCCGATCGCGTTCCACAATCGGAGGCGCAGACCGCCGCCGCCGCACAGCCTCAGCGGCCCGTCCCTCCTGCATTTTCCGGGTCTTCGCCTGTACCTCCCGATCACGCTTGCGGGCCTGATCGAGATCTTTCCGAACTCGAACAATGATATCTTCGGCCATCAAGCCACCTGCCCTTTCAGCCGATCGCGCATCACTTCAAACGCCACAGCCTCAAGCATCGCCCCCCCGTCGTAATCGGCCGCTATCTGGGCGGACTGCAACGGACTCTGAGATGCCCAGCCACGCGCACATGCCTCTGCCGAGACAAGTTCTGTGTTGGCCGTGACCAATGCAGCCCGCTCCTCCGAATCCAATTCAGTCCAGTCGGTCAGCCGCAACATACCTCCGGCTCGCATAAACCGGAGGGCCTCGGCCACTAGCAGCTGCTCGCCTTCACTACCAATAGTGGAGACCCCGCTGAGTCCAGAGGCTTGCTTGAGAAGGCTCATAGCGATATCGAAGACAGCCGAGCCACCTCCGCAACCTTCTCATCACTAGCGCGCCGTAGACCCCGCAAAACAACGGCCATCCCAAGCTCCTCGGTTACCATCGCCTGCATCTGGCTTGTTTCCGTGAACAGCGGCACGGCCTCATAAAGGATGATCCCACAATGATTCACGGTATCCTGCGGACTAAATAGGATCTTAAAGCTGCGGGTACTGCCGAGATATCCGCGATCAGCCGCCCCCGCCCCCGGATAGTTGACCTTGGCCGTTGCTCCGCTGCCGCTGCCACCCGGCCAAACACGACGCATCATCTCGGTCGGAAAGCCGCGCATCAGACAGACTAGGCTGACTTCCTGATTGCGGATGATGTAGTCCACAGCCTCGCCGCCATATTCTTCAGCAATTATGGGACGGACACTCTGCGAGGGTACAAGCTCCACGCGAAGCGCTTCTCCGAGATCAATGCCCCCGTGAGGAAAGCTCGAAATTCCGGTAGGGTCGGCGCATAGTCGCCCCGGTACCCTCAAGCTCTTATCAATGCCGACGATATCAGCCATCAATCAGCCTATGCAGGATCCGTAACGGTCGGAGCCGCATCACTCGGCAGCGACAGCCCATAGCCGCGCCAAATCATACTCTGAATCTTTCCATCCGCGCCCGCCAGCGCATCCGTCACGGTAAACTTATCGCCCTGCAAGAATGGGGTCCGGCCGCCGACCATCAACCAGTATGAGCCTCCGCCACCCCTTTCTAGCAGCTTACTCCATGGAACAAGAATGAGGTCATCGATGTGGATCGAGCCCGTTGTGCCCAGCGTCCGGCTGATCTCAACGTCGATCTCGTTCTCATTGAAGTTGACAGGCCACGATCCGCTACCGATCGTCAGCCTCAGCACATCCCAGCCAGTCTGAGCGGCCATGACCACCGAGTCCGTTGCCGTGCCCAGCTTGATGGTGATCGTGCCATCCCCCGTACCCAGCTCGCGATTCCAGGCCAGCTGCATCATCAGCGGAACGCCAGCCGGGATAGTCCGACTTCGCAAATCAAACCGCTGGGTTAGCGTCGTGCTGAAGCTCTTAATGTTGAGGCTCCGCCGCGTCTCGGTGGCCCGCGTTCGCGGCTGATATATTTCAGCAGCGCCAGACTCAAATGTATACGTCGCGCTGCTTACAGCTGTTGATGAAGTCCAACTCGGGATATCAGTCGGTTCGGCCTCTGTCCCCGTCAACAGATCCCATCCAGAATTCTGAACGATCTGATTTGCTGAATCGACACAAGTCAGCGTAGTATCGATCCCACTGCCATCGCGGAGAATCTCATCCTGCTCGGCCGTTTCGCCCGCGACGGCAAACTTCTCGCGGTTACGCCTGCTGCCGGTATTAGCATCGGCGCCCTTGGCCGCAGTAATCTCAAATGTCTTCGTTTCCAGATAGACTTCTTCCAGCGGCTCGCCATCTGATCCAACCGGCAAACGCAACAGCTCGCCGTCCCCCACGTTGCCGCCACCCGCTGCCGGTGTCCCGAACGTAATGCCGCGAGTCTGCACATCGTCTGGCGGACCAGCCGCATTGAACGCATCACGCAATCTCGGCCGGATGATGGTCGGGACATCTGTCTCGGGCGCACTGATCAACAGGCCCCAGGCCACGAAGATCGGATCCAGCACACTTCGGATCGCAGCCGGGGTAATCATATTGTTCAGGCTGGCGCGAATCGCCCGCAACGCCGCCGTCATGGCCGAAGCCTGCTCAGACGTGAGCACCAGATTCTGGATGATGTCGTCTTCCATATCGAGAAGATTGCTCGCGTTAGCGTGTCCAAAGAGCCTGATCTCATCAAGCTCCTTGACCACCTTCTGCAGCATGGCAATCAATTCGGGCTTGGTTGGTTTCGCTCCTGCCATGATTCGCTACCTCTTAGATCACTGTCCGCTCATCGACCGAGAATCTCAGCTCGGCAACGTGCATCAGCACATTACTGACTATCTCGGCGGAGATCGTTGTATTTACGGTCTTCGGGTCCAGCTCCGGCTGGTCGACCCAGATCGTGCTGCTGCTGATGATGGCTGCATGCACTGCATCGACCAGCGCCTGGAATGTCTCCTCGCTGCTCGTCGGTGATGCCTCCTTGATTGCATAGTGACCCCGGATCAGCATTCCATGGGTCCGCAGGAAGCGACGGCCGCTGCCGTCCTCCTGTACATCATCCACTGCATCGCGAGATACCGACCACCCATTGATCAATGACTCGGCTGCATTCCCGAAGAATGACTTCAAATCCTCTAGGCGATTGCTTCTCGGCTGGTGGTCGACTACGGAACCAGCCCCGCCGGTGATGCCAGCGGTGCCAGCCACTACCGCGACCGTGGATGATAGGATGCTAGCGTAGGACACGACGCAGCTCTCGCTCGAATATACCCCGGGCCTGCTGCCGAAATACCTCGTCCTGCGCCTGCTGGAAGAAGGGGTTTGCGGCCACCTTGGCCTCGGACCTGGCGATCGCATAGGCCACAGCCTGGACCGCGGCTTGCCCGGTCAATGGCGAGCGACCGCTCCGGGCTCGAGGCTTCAGCCGGTGGCGGATGACCCAGTTCTTGATATCGGCGATCGATGGCTGCTTGCCCTGGTGGCCTTCCTCGATCGCGGAAAAGTAATCCGCGGAGGTGGTCACGCTGGCGAGCAGCTGTCGGCCATCCCCTGCGCGAGCCTTGAAGCTCCGCGCTAGTGTGCCGCTATCACGCGGAGCCTTCTGGGCTGCACGCTTGGCAATTGCCTGCGCTAGCTTGAGGGCCGCGCGATCAAGGGCCTTCTCGATCCGACGCATGATAGCCGGGTCAGACATATCCGCCTGAATTTGGACCACGACACGAGCCATTACCGCCACCGACTCCGATGCGTGATGAAGTCTCGGCCCCATCGGTCCCTGATGTCCTGATCCTGATATACGAGCACGCCCGTCACCACCTCGCCTTGCGCGATGTGCTCCTTGTACGCCTCGAAAAGATCGCTCGCCAACCGGGCGAAGGTATCCGCGCGACTGGCGCCTGCCACCACATCGGCCGCGATGGTGCTGTTGGTTTCTTCGGCGTAGAATGCCGCAAGACCTCGAGCCAAGAAACTGGCCGCGAGATCGCATACTGAATCGAAATCTGAATCCGGCACCGATGACCCGGCGCCGTCTACGGTGTGCGGGGTAGAGTATTTGATCCGGGCAGTCTCGGCGGCTGCCAGAGTGATGGTGGTGAGCTGGATCTTCTGGACATTACTCACCTGGACAACTTCTAGATTATCCTGCAGGTCGAGGATTCTGGCCGGCACCTCGCCGACCGGATGCTCGAGAAGAATTGGCACCGAGAATCGGTCGACCCAGCCGCTAGGTGTAGCAAATTCTTGCGCGGTCCCGTCGCCAGTGATAAGCGCATCCTGATGCCTCGGCTTATCTCGCGAGTAGGCCCGAACGGCCTGCTCGATAAAATCATCCCGATCCGCGGAGGTAAAGATACCGGCTGAGTCCTTCACCGTGATTGCAACCTTAGCGTTGAAGTCACTCAATACAGCCATGCCAATACCTACCTCCGCGGATCAGTTTCAGTCAGTCACTCACTACGGAACGATTGAGCCGGCCACTCCGCGATGGTCGAGATTCTCGACACCGAAGATGTGGCGGATCTTGAAAGTCGTCACGTCGTCGGTAAAGACTGCCCCGCTCGTTGCCGCATCCTGAAGGAACAGCTCCGGAGTCCGGCTGCCAACGAAGCCGACTTCGATCGTCGGCACGTCGGCCGGATCCGCCATCAGGAACCAATCGGCGGTGTCCGTCTGCCAGGTGTTCACGATGAGGCCGATCCCGTACAGGCCGCGCACGCTGCTGGGCACCGTGGCATTCTGATCGGTCGTGAAGGCCACATCCGAAGTGACCAGGCGATAGCCCAGGTCAGCCAGGTCCGGCGGAACGATCAGCCAGCGGGGACGCAAGCCCAGCCGCTCGCCACTCGTCAGCTCGGTCTGCTTGAGCATCTGAGTGATCGCGATCTGGAGCGTTGCCTCGGACAGCGCCACGATCTGATGGTTGGCATGGCCAACGGCCACCAGGGCTGTGGCATCATAATCCATGGTGGGATTCGCTGTCAGGTGGGTCAAGTAGACCGCCTTGCTCAGCGTGCGAGCAGCCGCTCGGCCGAGCATCGACGGCAGGCGCTGCAGGCTGGCCAGGTCATCGTCGACCGCGGCCTCGAGGCTGTAGCTTTTCAGCGAGCCATGCTTCGCCGCCGCGTAGGTCACTTCCTCGTCGGCCGCATCGGCGATCTCGAGGTAGGCAGCGCCCTCCGCCACCACCGGGATATCGGAGTATCCGCCGATCCTGACCCTATGCTGTGTCCGGAAGTCGGGCAGCATTACTTCGTCAGAAACGATCTGGCGCCAGTCCGGGAGGCTGGTGTTTTCGTATTCCGAGATCAGACGCCTCGCGACAGAATCGCCGAACACCTCGGCCCAGGTCGTGGTCAGGATGCTTTCCTTGAGCGACTGGGTCCAGCTCCCGAACGACTCGCGCAGGTTCTGGTGATGCTTCTTGATGTAGTCCGGGTCACCTTCGCCGGCCCGACCGGGCAGCGCCCGCGCGACCGACTGGAAGATGGCGAAGCCGACATCGTAGCGGCTGCCGCTGTGGCCCGTCATTTTCCGGTAGCTCTCGTGCAGGCTGGTGAAGGCCGGCACGCCATCGATCTCGGCCTTTTTGCTGAGCATCGCATCCATCGCCTTGCCCCAGCGATCGCGCTGCTCGGCTCCGACCTCGATCTTCTTCTCGCCGCAGCCCTTGACCTTGCCGGACTCGGTGAGGCTCGCCAGATACTCGCGCTCCTCATTGATCGCGGTCGTGAGCTGCTCGGCCGTGACCTCGTTGGTACCCTCGAACATCTTGCGGATGCGTCCCTCCGCATGGCTCGGCAGACCAGACCCGGAGAGAGCCTCCGTTACCCGCTGCCGCGCCGATGCCTCTGCCAGCTGAGCCTCAAGCTCGGCCAGTCTCGCCTCATGCGCTTCGGACATTACGTCCTCCTCTGATCTGCCGCTGTCGGCCTCGCTGGCCTCTGCGACGTTCCCTGAAATGGTTGATTCTTCTTCTGTCGGCTCTGCCTCTGTTACAGGCTCCGCCTCGGATTCTTCGGCCGGCATTTCCTCGGCCGGCATCTCGTCCTCCATCGCCTCATACTCGGCGATCCATGCAGACAGCATCTCGACCCCGGCCTCGACTTCGCCGGCCGCGAGCATCTCGAGCAGGCCGCGGAGCTTGGCGATGTCCTTGCTCATCTCGCGGAATTCGGCACTCTCCGGATCGGCTGCCGCGAGCGCCTCGAGCGCCCCCTCCTGCGCCGATCCCAGGATGTTGCTCACGATGTCCCCGACCTTGGCTTGGCCGATGTCCTCGACCTCGATACCCTCGCACCACCGCGGGCGATGCTGCCTGAGTAGATCCAATACACGCAGCATATTGCTGGCCCCTTTTGCGTTCTGAATGCTGGCAACCAAGCGCAACAGCCGCCCCCCGGCCGCGGGCTGGCTCACCAGATCGAGTGATTCGACACTATGGATCTCGCTGATCTCGTGGACCCGCTTGCCCTGATAGCTGCCGATTTTTGCTTGGCCGCTCGCGTCGATCGAGAATCCGGCGACTGGCGCGCCCTGGCTCCATGATCCGGCCAGAATCTGCATGATGTCGCTGGCCGCCTCATTGATCGCGAGACGGGCCACGATTCCCTCGCCGCCGCCGGGCAGCTGGGCATACTTCACCGACCCCGGAACAAGTACGCCGATGATATTGCGAATGCATCCGCCGGGCGCAGCACCTCTGGCGGCCTCTGGCAGATGATCGAATGCGGCCCGACGGCGGCCGTCAAACTTGAAGGCGTTGACTTTCAAGCCATCGAATTTATCGACAGCGGCCCGCAGCGTGGCCGGCGGATAGTACCGGCGCACGCCTGGCGCGTCTTCGTTCTCGCTCAGCCCGGCCTCGATCACTACCACATCCCATTCGCGGCCGGTCGCCTCGACTTGCTCGAGCAGTCGGCAGCTGGTCTCGATCATCATGCCGCATGGCTTCGCGGCGAGCGCTGGAAGCGTACTGCCCCGGCTGCGCCCGCGGACCTTCTTTCGATGATTCCTAGCTCTGCCCACTGCTGCTCCTCCCGTTTTCTGCGGCTACCGGCTCGCGCATGCTCCTGGCCATCCCTAGCGCCTCATCTTTCAGCCGGCGCATCTGCATGGCCGTCATGTCTTCCAGTCCTGGCATCCGGCCGCCCTCGCGATCTAGGCCCCCGGCATCGCTTACCGGCTCGGCCGTGTCATCGCTGAAAGCGCTGGTCTCCAGGCCGAGCTGGTCCGTGACATAATCGAAGACGCGCGCACATTCCGCGGCCGACTTCCAGCCATTCTGCTCGGCCAGCATCAGCGCCTGCGCGGTGCTCAGCATCGAGGCCCCGATCTGCTGTACATCGGTCGGCCAGATCGGCGGTGTGATCACGCGATACTGCTTGTCCTCGTCTGCGTCAAGCGTGCCCGCGATAATAGCCTGGTCGATCTGGTGCGCGAGAACCTTGCTCACCACCTCGCGGAATTCCCGCTGTTTAGCGCGCAGGCTCTTGGTCGTCGGCTCACCCATCGCGAGCGCGGTGGCCTTGCTAGCCTCGCTGCCCTCGGAAAGCCAATGGGATGGAATCCCCATACCGGCGGCAATGTGTCGCTTCACCATATTCGCATGGGTTTCGATCTCCATGCTGCCGAGCTCTGGCTTGATCGCCTGGACATCGACGGCATCATTGTGATAGCGCGTCTGGCCATACTTGTAGTCAGGCTGCTTCTTCCGCATTTCTTCGATCTTTGCGTCATCGGCGCCAGCCACCGTTACGTCGAAACAGACGGCAGACTTTAGCTCGGCAGCTTCTGCCGCATCCATCAGAAAGCGCTCATGGATGCCGAGCCAATCGAGGACCGGCAACAGGCTGCTGACCCCCCGCGATACCCCCGCAACGCGGTTGACGCCGAAGTAATGCACATCGCCCACGAGCAAGCCCTTAGTCGGGCTATTCGGTCCCTCATCCTGATGGATCACCCTCAGCCAATTGGGCGCTGACTCCGGATCGAAGGAAGGATCAGCCAGCTGGGCCGCGTAATCAACCGACTGAAGCCCCGCCGGATCTCCGATATTGTCCGCGGTCAGGACTACCCATTGAGCGATCTCGGCATTCTCCGGGTCGAGGACAACGGCCGCGACCGCCAGCGGATCGATAGACCCCAGGCGAACCCGCCCAGTGTATTCCTCGACAAATACCGGCATGATCAACTCGCCGAACAGGAACAGCGACAAAGCGCGCTGGTGCTGCTTGGCCGGCCAGTCATTCACCGGGTCATTCCAGTGCGCCTCGAGCACCGCGTCTACTTTCGGCGACTGGGCGCGGTACGTCGTCCCCTCCCCAACCGCATAGTCCACCAGGATATCGACGGATCTGCGCGCAAGGGGATATCCGCTGTACAAAAACCAGGACTCCGTAAGGATCCGCTGGCGAGTATATGGCGAAATATCGCGATACCCATCGGCCCCGAGCGAGCGAAAGAAGCGGTCTGCATGTGGGCCAGTCTCATCAACCCCGCCGTATGGCGACAGGTAAGCCTCGCGCAGCTGTTTTTTCCTGCTGCCCCACTTCCAGGGCTTGAACCAACTCATTCTTTGTCGGTCGCCTCGGCGAGTCTCTTGGAGGGCTTCTTCCTAGCTGCTTTCTTCTTCGCGGCCTTCTTCTTCGCAGGCTTGGCCGCTGGCATTGGCTGATTGCTTGCCCTGGCTGCAGCCTCTGCGGCACGCTTGGCGCCCTCGGCGCGGCCCCTGGCCTCTAGCATGGCCGCCCGATACATCCGCAGATCATGCCGCGCGGCCTCGGACATCTTTTTCATGTCCGAGAATCCGGCCTCCATCTTCGCCGCGGCTGCTTCGGCCTGGTCGGCGGCCGCCATCATAGCGCGTAGGTCCATCTGTGCCCCTCACTGAATGTACAATCTCTGCTGGTAGGGTATACCTTTATTGTACATCTGTCCAGCGCTACTCGGGCTCGATAAATCTAGCGCGCAGGCCGATTCCGTCCTGCCACTCGAGGCGCATCACCCAGCCACCCAGCGGCCGAGGGTACTGGCCGCGCTCGACATGCCATCCGCTGATTCCCTGCTGGAACTCATCCTTATAGGTGCTGGTCCGCACATAATGCACCTGGCGCTGAGTCGCCCGATTTGATCGGCTGAGTGCGGCCCTGCGGGTCTTCGCAATGTTCTTTTGGTGAACATGGCCCATGACCATTATGTCTGCGTCGATCCCCTCGGCCGCGCGCGCGAAGTCGATCATCCCCTTCGTCACCGGGGAGGCGCCACCTGAACCATGAGAATACCAGAGCACTAGGCTGCTGCGCTGCGACCCCACCTGCGCCATGATCCGAATCCATCCGGTATAGCCGCCGGCTCGCGTGATGCCGCCCTCTCGCCGGAGTCCGGCCGCCATACGCGCGGTCGGGCAGGTCTCGTGATTCTTGCGGATCGCCTGCTCGTGATTCCCAATGGCAAGCAGCGCCAGCTGCCCCTTGTATGGCTTGTGCCATTCAACGAAGTCATCGATCACAGCATCCAGGTAATCATTGACCTGGTGCTCTGGCCTGACCCCCTGCTTGTTGCTGCGCCGGTCGAATTTCCCCTGCATCAGACAGAGCTGGTCGCCCAGGCTGACAATCGGAGCCCCCGCCTCCTGCGCGGAGTCCATGTGTCGGCGCAGCAGGTCTCGATCGCATAGCGGATTATCCCAGTGCTGGTCCGAAAGAAGCAGCACATCCTGCCGCCAATCCCGCTGACTATCGGCCTGTAGTCGCAGCACATGTACATTGAGGGACGCCTCCTCGAAAGCCCAGCCGCCGCTAGTCATCGCCATGCTGGCAATACCCCGGATCATCGGCCATCATACGGCGCTCTACCTCCTGTGCCTTCGCCGAGAGCTCGCGTAGACGGACCCACAGTACGAATGCCCAGCCCGGCAAATCGAGCGCCTCCTCCATCAACTCGGCCACCAGATCATCGGTCGGCCGATCGAAGCTGCCATCGCCGTATTCACGATGACCAGCATCTAGCCGCTTCTCGATCTCTGATAGGAATTCCGGCCAATGGCTAAACCATTTTGCGGCGGCTTGATCGGTATCTCCGTGCATCTTCGGTCTCTCTGAGCTGACGCGCCCGGTAACAGCGGGGACAATGCCAGCCGCACTTCTCGCGACCAGGATCATCCACATAATTCGCCCAGTCACGCAGCCCCGGCAAGGCGCAAACCTGAACACGCCAATCATCCACCGGCTCTATCAGCCATCGGGTTTCCTGGCGTAAGCCGCACTGGACACAGATGGTCTGGTGCGGGATGTCAGATACGAGCTCTCGCACTCGCACCATGATCTTGCTGACTATGTCCCGCTGTCGTCCCATCTATAAAATGCTAGCACGCCAAATCGCAGCCGCAAAACCGGCCGACTGGCGCTATAGGCGGAATCCAGGCCCAAATCGACCCCGCGGACGATTCCGACGCTCGAGCTGGGAATAGCTGGCACCGCTCGATGAGGACTTGCGCGCGCGACCGGCTGCAGGCTCATCCTCGGGCGCTGGTCCGCTGCACATCGCAGGGGCCGGCGGCCGGCTCATCTGCTCAATCCAGCCATAGGCCAGCACATCCACCTGATCATCGTGGCGGCCGCCCGGGAAGTACAGCAGCTCGGCTTCGAAATCACCGAGCCAGGGCGCCCCGTCCAGGTGGTAGACCCGGCCCGCCTCATATGCGACAGAGACCCCGGTGGCCCTCGTGATCTTGTCGCGGTCGGCCTTGAGCTCGCGCAGAGCATGCCCCTCGGAGGCCGCTGCTGCGATCACACCGAACCCCGCGTCAGCCGCCTCTACTGCCTGATAGGCGACCATCGGAAAGGCCGCCCGGAGCTGCTTCATCCGCGGCCATTGCTGCGAGACCTCCAAGCGCTCGCGCACCATATCAACCACGAGCATCTCTCCATCCGGCGTGATAGCAAGCGTGGCAATCGCCGTGTAATCGTTCTGAGATCGGACACGATGCGCGAAGTCTCCCGTCTGGTACCAGTAGCAATCCGCCTTCAGCACTCGGCGGACCCCGCTGGCCGTAATCAATGCGAAGTGAGACCCCTCATCGCGAAAATATCGGAAGCGGGATCGGTGGAAAATAGCGCCCTCGGCCCCCTGTGGGCGCTGCTGGTACATGGCCCCGAACCAGTACGTGCCGTTTTTTTCCCTCTGGTCCTGCAGGAACTCGAGCGGCCGCATCTCCGGCCACAGCGGCTCGCCTTCCTCGCGGCCGAGGATGTCATCCTCCACAGCCAGGGCCGGGAGCGTGATGACCTCCCAGGAATCCGCATCATGCTCGAGGATCCGGCCGGCGATGTCGTACTCATGCCACCGCGTCATTATCAGCACGATCCTTGTCCGCGGCACAATGCGACTGCCGACCGTAGACCGCCACCAGTTCCATAGATATTCCTGGCGGGCTCGGCTCATGGCATCCCCGTGATCCTTCACCGGGTCATCTACTATCAGCAGATCAACCGGCTTGCCCGTGATCGGGCCGCCCGCCCCGCTGCAATTGAACTGTCCGCGGCGGCCGGCCACTCGCCACCCCGCCCTCGGCGCCTTGTTTCCCTCGGCCAGCTCGAGATTGAACACCTCGGGGCCGGCCGTCCGAAACACATCACGCGCCATCCCCCCCCAGTGCTTGGCGAAGCCGGCCTCATAGCTCAGCAGCATCACGACATGATCGGGATTCATGCCGAGATACCAGGCAGGGAAGTAACGGGACACCAGCTCCGACTTTCCATGCTGCGGCGGGCAGAAAATCATAAGATTTTTAGGCGCGCTCTCCCATCGGCCGGCCAGCTTCTTCAGGCGCTCGCCGATGTATACCAGATGCTCGGCCGGCCGCCAGGCACCATCGCTGACATGGACCGCGAGCCCATGCGGAGAAGAAAATGCGTCAGCTAGGTCTGTCATATCGCCCTAATTGGATTCCCTGAGCTCCGCGCATTTTTCCCGCAGGTGCTGCAGCGCCAGCGCGGACCCCTCCTCGCTGGCCATTAGCTCGCGCAGGCCAGCAATCACCTCAGCCCTGGCCGATTCGGGGCCGACCGCGGCCGACAGATCCGGCAGCAGGTGCT
>Ga0255048_10000562_pt1 | contig 28378 bp, 47 predicted proteins | sample JV7_2_2_MG_FD_183619 | JGI IMG/M metagenome (GOLD analysis project Ga0255048, IMG submission 183619) | Seawater microbial communities from Jervis Inlet, British Columbia, Canada - JV7_2_2 | ecosystem: Environmental > Aquatic > Marine > Inlet | place: Canada: British Columbia | collected 2016-10-06
AAAGCGAAGGCTTCTGGAAGAAGCAGGTGTCCCGTGGCCGCGCAGCGTGCGTCGACAAGCGCGTCGCAGGCACGCTCTACGACCACGAGGCGACCCTCCGCCGTGGCATGACCATAGCGACACCAGGGCACTGGCCCTGCCGCATGTACGCGCTCGACGAGGCCTGCCCCGTCAGCTCGAGCCTCAAGGGCGAGGATGAGTGATGGCGAAGAAGTGCCCCAAGCTCCGGTTCGTGGTCGACCGTGACATTCACGGCTTCGAGATCACGGCGTGGCGTCGCGGTGAAGAGCACCCCGTCGGCGCCATCGACGTCGACACGCCGGGCTTCGCGTCCGACCACCCAGACCAAGCCAGGGTCCAGCACATCACCGTGGCCAAGCTGATGCAGCGCTGCGGCATCGGCACCCAGCTCTACACGCGGGCGGTGGCCGAGGCCAAGAAGGCTGGGCTGCTGCTGACGAGTGACTCGCAGCGCACCCCGAAGAGCGAAGGCTTCTGGCAGAAGCAGCGCCGGAAGGGCCGCGCGATCTGCGTCGACAAGAAGCGCGGACACGGGCTCCTGCCTGGCCAGGCACGGCCGGAGGTCGACCACTGGGACTGCCGGCGCTTCCAGATGAAGCCGGGGACGACGTCGCTGGCACGCCTGAAGCGTAAGAAGCGATGAGCACGCGCCAGAGCGGACGGGCGGTGGCCAAAACAAAAGGCGTCGGGGCTTTCGCTCCGCCGCCCCCTGCCCGGTCGTTTCCGCCGTTGTTGGTGGAGACACCCTAACCCCCCGCGCCGCAGGCGCGCAAGACCTAACGTGCCACCACTACCACTGGTGTGTCACGGGAACACAAGCCACGAAAGGTGGTATGAGGGTGGTGCTAGCCCTTGCCCTCGCGTCGAGTCGCGGGGAGAATGACCACATGCCCGGCTACCGACCCAACCAGCAGCAGCACACTTCTCAGCTCCCGGCTGAGATCACCAACCTGCCGCTGAACCTGCGTCGCACGTCGCTCGTCACGCGCCAGCCGTACAAGGTCGCGTCGGGCGTGCTGGCGTTCATGCAGCGGATGGCTGGGGCCCCGGTGCCGCTCGCGCTGCCGCAGTCGTTCCTCACCCAGCAGTGGAAGAAGAACGCAGGCGGGTCGACGCGCGGTGGCTACAAGGCCCCGCTCCAGTCGGCCAAGGGTCTGGTCCGGGCGATGCAGCACAGCGTGCTTCCCCAGTCGACGGTGCGGCGTCTCGAGAGCCGCCCGGTGCACCTGCCCATCGGCGAGGCCGGCGCGGTGCTGGCCGCCGGGGGCTTCCCCCAGCCTCCGACAGGCCAAGCGCCGGCCCCGGTCGCACGCACAGCGCCTCGAGGTCTGGTCACGCGGACACGTCCGCCACCCGCCGCTGTGGCGCAGGCACACGCCCAGTACGAGGCTGGCATCCACGAGAAGCGTGTCTCGAAGTGCACCCAGGCCATGGACTCGGCGCTCTCCGCACGGCTGCGCGTGCTTCACATGGCCACAGGACGCTGATCATGATTCCGAGCACACAGGCCATGTACGGCAACCCAGGGTCGCCCGCGATGACCTTCAACTACCTCGCGCCCAACGGCGGACGCGCGGTCATTCCAGGCAACCCGCAGAACCTCATGCGGCCCACGAACAAGGGCTGCGGCCCACACTGCACGGACTGCGGCCCGTGTCGGGAGAAGAACATGAACCAGGGCGCACTCTACGGAATCGGCTCGCTGCAGGCCTACAGCCCCGGCACCATCAAAGGCCTCTACGAGAACGGCATGATCAGCCCAGGCTGGATGATGTTCTACGGGGTGCTCAGCGTCGCAGGTGGCGCGCTCAGCGCGTACCACGGCTACAAGCGCAACGACTCCGTGGGCTGGGCCATCGGCTGGGGTCTCCTCGGTGCCTGGTTCCCGATCATCACCGTCCCCGTCGCGCTCGCGCAGGGCTACGGAAAGCGCGCCTGAACATGGCACGTCTGGGACGCACACCGAGGACGACGACGGACGGTCAAGGTCGGAAGTGGTTTCGCACTCACAAGGACTACGCGGTCAACAAGGACGGCAAGCTGCGCAAGGGTTGCAAGGCGACCACGAGCCGGGTCACGATCGCTTCGACGCCGCAGCGTAATGGGCGCACGGTCACCAAGACAGTGTACCGCTGTCTCGCGAGCGGTGGCACTGCGGGACTCGGCGCCGCCAAGAAGCGCAAGTCCAAGGCCAAGAAGAAGTGCGTGACCTTCGCCGACGGCCGCAAGGTCTGCTTCAAGAAGAAGGCTGGCGCCAAGAAGTTGTCCCGCGCACAAGCGAAGGCCAAAGGCTTCCGCTACGTGGTCCCGGTTCCGGGCGCGGAGCCGCTGTACGCCCGGTCGGCGTCGTCGGCGACGGCGATGGCCCGCGAGTGGGGCATGGATCCGACGCGCGTTCGCGCGCTCTGAGTCATGGGCTGGGTTCGAGCAAATAAGGCCTTCACGGCTTCGGGCTCACTCCGACGTGGCTGCAAGCCCGAGAAGGTCACCGCAGCCACGCAGCGTCGCGGCAAGATGCGGTACTGGTGCTCGCCGGCTGCTGAGAAGCGCATCGCGAAGGCGTGGCGCCGGGACCATGAGTCCACGCTGGACTTCGGAGACAAGCCCGCTGTGGTGGTGGATGACGACAACCAAGGGGCCTTCAGTTTTGACGGGATGGGTTCAGTGTCCAAGAGCAGCAAGCGCCGACAGATTCTCGTCGGCAAGAAGGTCGCGACGACCAAGGGCGGCAAGCTCCGCACCGGGTGTCGTCGTCGCAAGGACGGCAAGTTCGTCTGCGACAAGGCGACCCTCGAGAAGAGCAAGGCCTTCCGTGACCTCAAGATCGTCACGTTCAAAGACGGGCGCTCGGTCGCCTTCAGGAAGACGAAGTGATGCACCCCCTCTCCGCAATGAGTCGCCGTGGCGGCACCGTGGCACGCTCCGGCCGCCGCGTCGTGTGGCACGCTGAGAAGCAGGCGCTCAACGGCTGCAGCGGCCTCGGTGCTGCCTTCTGTGGCGGCACCGGCCAGGACGTGATGTCCGTGATGCTGGCGCTCGGTGGTGGCCTCGCGCAGTCCTTCGCAGACACCGGGACCACAGCGAACAAGGTCGGCGGCATCGTGAGCGACGGTGGCGCGACGATGGACGAGATCTGTCGTCGGCGCACAGCGTCCGCCAGCGAAGGCGCGTCGAGCGCTGACGTCGCGACGTTGCTCGCCGAAGAGCGCGCGCGCAGCCAGCAGGCGATCACCGCAGCGCAGAACCAGCAGCAGCTGGCGATGCAGCAGCAGATGGCGATGCAGCAGCAGGGCGGCCTCACCAAGAACCAGATGTACATCGGCGGCGCCGTCGCTGGTGGCATCCTGCTCTTGCTCATCCTCAAGTAGCCCCATGCCCATCGTCGACCCATCGCAGCTGCTCATTCGATCCGCCCCAGGCGGGTCTGTGCTGAGTGCCGCCGCGACTGCGGCTGTGGCGGCGTCCGTGCCGCCGCCGCCCAAGGGTCTGCCGAGCTACTGCTACACCGAGGAGGGTCGCGCCGCGAAGGCCCAGGGCAACGAGGGCACCCGGCGGTGGATCGACTCCCTGTGCAACTTCCAGCTCGGGTACGAGGCCGAGCGCCGCGAGCGCGGTGAGCTGATCCGCAACGCGATGGTCAAGCAGGCGGGTGTCGACCGGGCGCGTGTGCAGACCATGATCGATGCGCGCGAGGCGCCGGGGCACTGGTCGACGTTCAAGGGCCCCAAGCACGCCGACTGCAACTACTTCGGCATCCGGCTCTTCGACTTCGAGTGCTCCGCTGCGAACCTGAACCAGTACGTCTGGGTCGAGTCGATCTACGCTGACGCCCAGCGCAAGCTGCGCTCGCTCTCGTGGACGCCGCAGACGGCGGAGCAGCGCGTCGCCTGGGTGAAGCTCGCCGAGACTTACATCAGCCAGGCGCACTGGGCGTCGGGCGTGCGTCCCGCGTTCCTCTACAACGCGGGCGAGGCCGTGCTCGGCGGTGAGCAGCTCACGACGTTCGGGCCTCCCAAGGCGCGCGAGTTCATGGCGAACATGTGGACGGCGGTGCGCTCTCAGGGCCGCCAGCTCCTCTTCCCGCTCTCGATCAAGAACCTGTTTCGCTTCAGCTACGAGCCGTCGCTCAATCCTCCGTGGATGGAGATGACCAACGGCAAGGACGAGGACTCCCAGCGCATCGCGGAGCGTCGCAGGGGCTCGCGACGACGCCATCGTCGTGGCATGAAGCGCGCTGGGTTCGTCTCGCGCAACGACTGGATCAGCAAACTCGGCGGCAGCCAGAAGGACGTGGACGCGCGTGGCGCTGACGGCGATGCGAGCGAAGAATACCTCCTCACGATCATGGGCTCCGGCGGCGCAGCCTTCGCCCCGCCGCCCCGCAAGATCAGTGACGCTGTCGTGCCGAGCGGTGACATGCTGCTCGCGTACATCCGCACCTGGGTGGACCACATCATCGCGACGCCGATGAAGAGCGTCGTCGAGGGCAGCTTCGTCCGCTACCTCGAGTACATGAAGCGTTTTCCCGACACGTTCGGGCTGACGCTCGATGAGATCGACAAGATGCAGAAGGCCACGCAGAAGGCGATGGCGATGGGCATCGCCGGGACCGCAGGCGGGCTTGTCATCGGCATCGCGGCAGCGATCAACCCGATCGCGGGAGCGGTCGCGGCCGTCGTCGTGGCGCTGGTGCAGTTCTTCACGTGGCTCTTCGGTGGGGCCTATCGCGGCTGCCCGAAGGCGCCGCGACCCTTCCTGCTGCGCAGCCTGTCCGACGCGGCCTGCAACATCGACGTCGCGGGTGGCGACCAGTCGATGGTGCAGGTCATGCGCAAGCTCGAGGCGTCCGGCCAGAGTGTCGGCTACCACCTCCCGACGCCGTTCGTGAGCGCAGCTGAAGACGAAGCATTCAACGAGCCCGTGCTCGAGGATGAGATGCCCCTGGTGCCCTCGCTGGTGCCGTGGGGCAAGGTGGCCTTGTTCGGCGGCGCAGCAGTGCTCAGCGGCTTGGCTATTCACCGACTGCGAGGATGAGATGAACAGGTTTGGAATCGACTCGAACGTGGGCAACGCGTTCACCCCCGGCGAGCTGCTGAACATGTCCGTTCCGCAGTCGATCCGCGCGCCGCTGGCGCAGTCGCTCGACGACGCGATCGGCGCGGGCACCGGCGCTGCGCACCCACAGTGCGAGTGCGTCACCAACCAGCTCGCGGAGTTCCTCTACAACGAGACGGGGCAGGCCCTGCCGCCGTCCGAGGCCGGCGCGCTCTACGCGCAGTGCGTCGTCGACCCGTCGGCGTTCATGACGCAGATGGGCGCGGTCGGCGCCAACCTCGAGGGCTGCAAGCCCTGGTACATGCGTCGCACGACCTGGCTCATCGGCGGAGCCGCTGTGCTCGGCCTCGTGGCCTACAAGGTGCTGCTGTGAGCGTCCTGAGCCTGCGGCGTCCGCGAGGCATCGGCGGCGGCGCCTTCGACCTGGGCCTGACGCCCGAGGCTGGCCCGCTGCCGTCGACCACCGTGGCCTCGAGCCCGACGGTCCAGACGGCGCTGCGGATGCCCGTCGCGGTGCTGTCGCCGCAGTCGTCGCTCGCCCCCAGCGGCATGCGGCTCGCGAGCAGCGCGGTCAACACCGCGCAGCAGGCGTCGCAGGGCCTGCTGATGACGCCGACGTCGAACGCTGGCCCGCCTGACTTCAGCGATCGCATCGGTGGCAGTGTCGTCGCCGACAGTGGCATCACTCCCGGTGGCGGTGGCGGTGGCGGTGGTGGATCGGATGCTGGCTACGCAGGTCCCACAGACGGCGAGGTGGCCTACACGGACACCGGCGAAGCCGTGGTCGTGGTCGCTGACCCGACCTTCTGGGAGCAGCCTTTTGGGCACTCCTGGGCGAAAGTCGGACTCGTCGCAGCACTAGTAGGTGGCACGGCACTTGGCGTGTCGTGGTTCGTGCGGCGCTGATACAACTCATGGGGCCTCTGGCCCGCTTCCCGGTGGACCGGGAGAAGGAACGAAGACATGGCGAAGTGCAAGGTAATCAAGGTCTGCGGCGAGAAGCGTCGGGTCTGCTGGGGCTCGAACGGCATCACGTCGAACAAGCCCTCCACCGCGAAGCTCTCCCCGAAGAGCACGAAGCGCAAGAGCACGAAGCGCAAGGCCGCGAAGCGCAAGGCCGCGAAGCGCAGCACGGGCGCGACCTTCATGGCGAAGGCGAGCTACGCCAAGCGCAAGGACGGCAAGCTCCGCAAGGGCTGTCGCAAGGTCAAGAACGGCTACCGCTGCAAGAAGTACGGCGCCGCAGCCTGACTCTCGGACCACCCGGTCCTTCACTGGGAGCGTGAGGAATGCCTGTTACTCGACCCGCTGCATCTGAGCACCGGCCTGCGTACGCGCTCGCCACCCTCGGCTGGGCGTACCTCGAGGCGATCCTGGTCAGCCAGGGCGTCGCCGCGACGGGCTTCCTCACGTCTTTCCAGCGGACGTACAACGATCACCGTGCGGATCTTGTGCGGACGTTCGACAACCCTGGCGCGGCTGAGGGCATCCTGCCTCGCAGCCTCGCGATCGATGGGGTGTTCGGACCCAACACAGCACACGCGCTGGGCGGCGCGTTCATCGCCGTCGGGCACGCTTCCGGGGAGTCGATCCCGACTCGCGTTGCATCCTTGCCTGCCTGGTTTCGAGGCTTCAAGCGCAGCGTTCCCGCGAGCAACTTCGTGCCGGCGCGGGCCAACGCGCTTCTGGCCGAAACGGCTCGCGACCCACAGAACGCTGGCGCCAACTCGAGCGCCTGGGCCTGGGGGTACGTGGAGGGGCTCAACGACGCGGGCAGCGGCAGCCTGATCGACGACATCCTCTCGGCGAACACGCCCCCACCAATCACCACCGCAGCGCCCATCGCGCAGCAGGCGGCGGTACTCACCGCTCCTGGCGGACAGCTGCTTCCGGTGGAGTTCATCCGTGGTCGCGCTCCGGCGTGGCAGCGGTACTGGCCCTGGCTTGTGGCCGGCGGCGGGCTTCTCACACTCGGTGGCCTTCTGGGCTGGTCGTACTGGCGGCGGAGGACGGGTCGATGAGGTACGGACGCGGTCTGAGTCGTCGAGGCATGGGCGCCCTCACGCAGGCGGACGTCGCTGCGACGAACCAGCGCTTGGAGCTGTTGAGCCGCGCGCTCAGTGACCAGTTCTCGATCATCCACGAGGCTCGCCAGGCGGGCTTCGATCGTGGCGTCATCGAAGCCGCCAGCGCAGCGCACGGTCGTCTCCTCGAGCGGCTGAGCGTGCTGCAGCAACAGGCGTCGGCGCTCGAGCCGGGCTCGCTTCAGGCGTGGCTCACCAACGCGCAGATTCTCGAGGGCGACGTCACGGTGCTCGCGACCGAGACGCAGGGCCAGATTCAGGGCACCAGCAGCAAGCGCACCGCGACGATCGTGGTCGCGACCCTGGTCAGCCTGGGCGTGGCCGGCGGTCTCGCCGCGCTCGTCTGGTACGCCAGCGGACGCTGGGGAGGGCCGACCTGATGCCGAAGGCACGGACACTGGGCAGCGTGACGGCTGAGGGCACCTGCGACTGCGGGTCTCCCGTTGTCGCGTCAGGTGACCCCAACGGCACGGTCACCGCCAAGGGCGTCGGCGCAGTCGCCAAGCCCAAGAAGATCTCCCGGCGGCCCAAGGGGCCAGGGCCGGGTGAGCACTGCGTCTTCTCCATCAAAAGTGGAAAGCCGTTGCGATGCTTCTCGAAGAAGCGAAGCGCAGAAAACGTAGCTCGGGGCTTCGGCTCCAAGTTCCGCGTCGGAACCCGAAACGAAATCGACGACTGATCCGGGACTCGGGGTAGGTGGCCCCCTTCATGCCGCCACGGGAAAACGAAACCCAATCTTGGTAAGAGGTGTATGCAATGGCTCGACGACGAACCCCTAAGCGCGGTCGCAACGGTCGCTTCAAGAAGAGTGGCATGGGCTCCCTGATCACCGTTCGACGCAAGAACGGTGTGAGCGGACTCGCCACGGACTCGATCATGCCGCCCATCGTGGGCGGAAGCATCGCGCTTCTCACAGCACTCGGCATCCGCTACTTCATGAACCCGGCCGCCGGCCGCACGCAGCTCACGCTCGTGAAGTGGGCGCCGCTCTTCGGCCTCGCGACCGGCGGAATCGCCAGCGGCATGCTGCTCATGATCGGTGGCCAGGGCGCCGCCGTCTCGAGCTTCCTGACTGCGAGCCTCGTGAGCGCGTTCGGCCTCGGGTCGGACTTCGTGCTCAAGGCCAAGGCGGGCAGCATCCTCGCCGCGCTCTCCTCGGGCGCAGCTCCCGCAGCGCCGGCCGAGGGCGACCCCGCCGCCGGCACGGCCGGCTTCGGCGCCATCGTCATGGAGCCCCTCGCTTCGGGGCGTCGCGCTGGCTCCATCGGCGCCATCGTCCCCGAGTACTCGGGTGGCGGCGTCGGCAGCTACGGCGAGACCGTCAGCCTCTCGGGCATCAACTCCAGCGCCTTCGGCACCCCCGGATTCCGCGCCTAGTCGCGCGGGAAAGCGAACGAGGAAGACATCATGAGCGTCATGAACCAGATTACGACGATGCGTTTGCCGGGAGGCAAAGAAGTCGCATTCGTCGACTGGAACGACAAGCCTCTCTACAGCACCGTCGACCTGCTCGCAGGTTTCACGGACACGGAGATCTTGGCGTTCACCTACGTCGTGGGCGACCAAGTCCCCGGCACCACGAACGCCACGGTCCAGCGGACCGCGTCGGAGCGCGACACCAACACCTCGACCCCCGGCGCCATGGCGTCCACGGAAGAGATGCTGGTCTACGCGATTCGCCCCGAGATCTTCGAGGCGAATGTCGATCCCAACTCGGCGACGGACCTCACGACGATCGTGACCGCTGCGGGTATCATCGCTCACGGTCCCGGTGGCATGACGCCGTCGGTCTCGAGGCTCTCGATCCTCAACTACTTCCTCATGCTTCGGCTCGAGGTCTCCCAGAAGATCATGCAGCGCGCAGGCCTGCAGTACTTCAACTCCGGCATGGGCCCGACGAGCGCTGGCGCGTTCGCGGAGGCTCAGGCCATCGTGGCTGCGCGTGCGCCACGGACCATCGGCAACCAGGGCCTGGCTTCGCAAGAGGCTGTCCGCTCCATGTCGGTCCCGATTCACATCGGTGGCCAGGAGAAGTACTACGTCGCGCTCGAGAACCCCGCTGGGGTCGCGATGCAGAGCGGCATCACCGAGGACACGCCTCCGACGCAAGATACGGAGATCGTGCACTCGATTCGCATCAACCTCGACGGCCTCTACAAGCGCCCGGTCAGCTGAGGGAGCAGGAGCACCATGGCACAGCTTTGGAAGATTCGGATGCCCGACGGAAAGGTCATCGCCCCTGGCGACTGGACCACGGCGGAGCCTCTCTACTCGACGGTCGAGATCGGCGCGGGTCCATTCCCCGTCCTCACGGCCTTCTCCTACGGTTTCGGCGGTGAGATCCCCGGCTCGCCCACGGCGCGTCGCTCGAACCTCTCCGACACCAACCTGCAGGGCGAAGGCGCCCGGCTCCCCGAGAACGAGGAGCTGATCGCGTACAGCCTCTGCATCGAGGCGTTCATGATCGGTGTCGACGGCGCAGCGGACGTGCTCGCGGCCGTCGATGCTCCCGACGTGTCGCTGCCCAACATGCTGCGTCTGCAGCGTGACATGGTCATCGTGGCCCGCATCGCGTACGTCAAGGAGTACACGCGGCAGCCCATGAGCTGGTTCCCGGCGGGAACCGGCGTGCAGCAGGCCAACGCTGGTGCGCGCTCGTTCAACAGCGCCGGCACCGTGGGCTACGTCGCCGCCAACAACGGCGGTGACCAGGTCTGTGACCAGCGCTCGTTCGCGAGCCCGCTCTACATCGCAGGCGGCGAGTCTCTCGCTGTCGACTTCAAGCCGGGTCCTGGCTCGATCACGGGGCTCAACATCGGTGCTGCTGGCGCAGGTGTCGGCCCAGGGCGCATCCGGCTCCGCACCTTCTTCGAGGGGTACCGGCGTCGTCCGGTCGCCTGAGTTCAGGAGAGCATCATGGCGATCAAAAACATCCACCTCCCCAACGGCGAGAACATCGTCATCGACGAATGGCTGCACTGGCCACAGTACTCGGTGATCGAATTCGCGGCGGCCTCCTCGGTCAACCTTCGTGCGTTCACGTACGTGGTCGGCCAGCGCGTCCCGAACCAGGGGCTCGTCAGCCGCAACGCCACCGAGGCGGACACCAACCAGGTGGCCCGCACCCGGATGAACCACGACGAGGCGCTCCTCATCTACTCGATGACGTTCGAGCACTTCGCCCTCACGGACGCTGAGCAGAACGTTGGCGTCGTCCTGGGCGCTCCCGCGCCGATTCTGCTCTCGCAGAACCTGCGCCGCCTCCAGCGCGACCTCGTCGTCGAGCTGGTCGTCGGAGCTGGCATCGACAAGCCCCAGGCGCGGTCCCCGCTGTCTTGGATCGGCCAGGGCCTCGGCGCCAAGGCCTACACCTCCGGCGATTCCGGTCAGGCGGGCGTCGCGCTCTCCTACGGCACCGCAGGGCACTCGCCCAAGGCGCAGCGCATGTGGCAGCTGCCCGTCTTCATCGCCTCCGACCGGGTCTTCTACCTCGGTGCCCGCTCCTACCCCGGCGCGATCACCGACCTCGACCAGGCCGTGCAGATGAAGTTCTACCTGGACGGGCTCAAGCGCCGCCCGGTCGCCTGAGCGGTGTCACGAGGGCGCCACGCCCGGCGTCTTCAACGTAGAGCGCCTCTCATGCCTTGCCGGCTTGAGGGGCGTTCGCATATGAGGCTAAGGTGTTGACGTGACGCCAGACGATGGAATCCTCTACGAGCCCCGCGTCCTTTGGGACGTCGCTCGTATCGACACGACCTCGGGCTCTGGCCGGCGGCCGATCAACACGCTCCCGTTCTCGGGCGGGGCCCAGTCCGAGGCCTTCGAGAACCAGGAGAAGTACCCGCTCCTCCTGACGCACGTGATCATCGACGGCGTCAACTACGCCTTCGATCAGTACGTCTTCGGGGCACCGGCGACCATCGCGAACATGCGCAACAGCCGCCAAGCTGCGCTCGAGTTCTGCAAGGTGCTGATCTCGTCGCCGCAGCGCCAGTACTACACGCGCGCGCCGATGGATACGTCGACCTTCCGCCCGCTGCCGAGCTGGAGCCCTCCCTACGCGGACTTCGCCCCGGACCCGGCCACCCAGGTCGACTCCGTCTTCAGTGACAACCTGTGGGGGCTCTACACCTGGGACTTCGATCAGCACATGATCATCCCGCGTCAGGGCACTATCGACTTCGAGTTCGGCTCGATTCAGGTGCCGGGCGGCTTCGCCCTCGGTAGCCCGTCGAACCCGCTCATCGGGGTGGGCTTCATGGAGACGACCGCCCCGCGCGGTGGCCAGCTTCCGGGCAACATGCGTGTGTCGAACCCGCTCAACCCGATCTCACCGGGCCTGCAGCTGTCCCCGTCAGGCACTGCGGCCCAAATCTACGGCTCCGACGGCTTCGGCGGCCCGACGCAGGGCAACACAGTGAACGCTTGGCCACCCAACGGGATCGGCCTGGGCGCGGGTCCGACGAGGTTTCGCGCGAAGGACTTCGACCAGCAGAATGTGTCGTCGAGTGGTTCCTCGGCGGTGGGCGGGTTTCGGGTGCAGATCGACCAGATCGACTGGGACTTCCAGGTCGACGCGCAACAGCCCGGCGGTGCGGGCCTCGGCAACATCGTCGCGCCTGTCGGCAGCCGGCTGCCGACGCGCGTGCGGATGAGCAACGGCGGCACAGGTGCCTGGTGGTGGCGCCCCGGAGCCCCGCTGTCGCTCGTCTGTCCGACCATGACGCCGGGCAACGTCTACAAGCTCCCTGAGCCCATCACCTTGAACCCCGGCGACAAGCTCGACCTCGAGCTTGAGGTGCCCCAGGTGCCGCCCAACGGGATCGATTCTGTCTACCAGATCGGCGTCAGCGTCTGCGGCAGCGCGATCATCGGAGCGTGAGGAAACCATGAGTCACAGCAACGCCAGGAAGCCCGACGAGCGCGAGATCGACTACCTCGTGCGCCTCGCAGCGAAGAACGTCTGCGACGGGGTCATCAACGAGCCTCGCGTCTTCTACGACACCATCGTGCTGAACGCTGGTGGCCTTGAGTCCCAGGGCAGCCCCGATGTCTTCGTCAACGGCGAAGAGTTCCCGGTGCGCATCACGCACGCCGCGCTCGCGCTCATCCCCGACTTCGTCGGCGCCATTGGCGAGGACGAGCGCTTCATCCAGCGCATGGGTGTGCGGTTCCAGTTCCACGACCAGTACTACATGAGCCGGGACTTCGTCGGCGCGGCCATGTGGGGCAACAAGGTCGTGTCTGGGCCCGTGGGGACCACAGGCGCACTCTCGAGCGCGGTCTTCAACCGCCCGGTGATCTTGTCGGCGCGCGACGCGCTGCGCGTCGAGGTCGTCCTCGCTGAGGTGCCGCCCAGCGCGCGCACCGTCACGGTCTCGTTCACCGGTGTCGGCCTGGTGAGCCATCGCCCGTACTTCCTGACGGGCTCGGTCGACCTGAGCACGACGCAGCGCACGATCATCAACCCGACCAACTACCGCAACGACGGCGCGGAGCCGATCGCCCTCACGGACGTGACCTACCACTGCGGTGGGCCGGTAGACGCCGCGCAGGGCGGCGGCGACATTCGCCAGCTCGGCGTGAACATCCGCCAGATCGGCAACGGCACCAACGCCAACTGGTTCCAGGGTCCGACGGTGCCCGTCGCACAGCCCCTGTGCTCAGCGGTGCTCCTCGGCCGCGACGAGGGCCGCGCGGTCATCCATCGCTTCCCCGGTGACGGTCTCATCTGGGAGCCCGGCGAGGGCATCACGGTCTCGGGCATGGGCCTGACGAGCCACGTGGACGGGTTCACCCTCGGCGTGGCGCTCCACGGGTACTTGGCGGTCGTCTGATGTTCGTCCCGTACCGCAAGACCAAGAGCTTCCGCACCACGCTGGTGCAGGAGGCGCGCACCTTCCTGGCGGCGGACACGGAGGCGCCTGCGGGCAGCTTCCGCGTCGTCCAGGTCATGATCCCCGCGTCGCCCCAGGTGAGCATCGCCATCGACGGTGACCCGGACAAGGTCGGCCTGAACCGGGAGTACAAGGTCCCGGTCTGGAGCCCCAACGCGCAGGTGAAGTTCACTCTGCTGCCGGAGCAGTCGCTCATGGGCATGAGCGGCGAGGGCCTCGCCAAGGTCTCCGTCATCGTGGAGTACCTGAAGTGACCACGGTGCGTGAGATGCTCGACGCGCTCGTCGCGACAGAAGCGTCGGCGCAGGCGTCGATGACGGCGCTCGCGGCGGCGATGCAGCTCGGCGTCGATCGCCGCGTCGATCACGCGCAGTACGACATGGTCCGCGCGGCGGTCTTCAACGCGCAGGTCGAGGCCTACGGCGTCGTGCTCCCGCTCGTGGTCGCCGCCAACCGGGTCCTCGGGCTCGAGCTGCCGGTGCCGACGATCATGCCGGCTATGCCCTACGCCTGGAAGCGTTCGGCGAACCGCCTGCACGCGGCGCAGCAGGCCCAGGGTGTCGACGGGCTCGGCGCAGGGCCTGCGGTCTTCGTGGGCATCGGCGTCGCAATCCTCGCGGTCATCGCCGGCATCGCCTGGCTCCTCGACAGCGCTGTCGAGAACTGGGCCAAGGTCGCCCACGCCCAGACGCTCACGCAGCAGTACCAGGCGATGGCGCAGGCCCGCCTCGAAGCGTACGAGGCGTGCCTCAGCGACGGCCGCCCCGTGGCGGAGTGCGCAGGCGTCGTCGATGTCGTCGTCCCAACCCCGGACGCCGCAGGCACGGTGCCTCCGCCCCCAGGCGACGACTCCAACATGTTCCTGTGGGGCATGGCCGCCACAGTCGCCTTGCTCGCCACCGGCGGGCTCATCGTGTGGTGGCGTGGGCGCGGCTCCGAAGCCATCGCTGCCGTGCCTCGAGGGATCGCCGGACCTGACCGCGTCGACAGCCCCTTTGGCCCATCCAAGTACTTTCTCGAGATTTGAGGTCCCCCATGTCCGAAACGCCTACGCTCCACGCTGTCCCCACCGAGGCCCCTGAGGCATCGGTCCCGGCGCCCGTCTCGCACATCGGCGCGATGCCTGCCCCGGTGCAGGCGCCGTCCTTCGGGGGCTTGCCGCCCGTCGCCGTGCACGCCTTCGCGATCGTCGGCGCCGCCGCAGGTGGCGCAGCCATCGGTGGCCTCGCTGCGCGCTCCTGGGAAGGCGCCGCGCTCGGCGCTCTGAGCAACCTCACGCTGCTCGGTTTCGTCGCCGCGCTCTTCGGCGGCGACCGGCTCACCCAGCCGCTCCGCATCGGCTACGGCGGCATTGCGCTCGTCTCCACGGTGGTCTCGGGGTATCTTCTGTACCGGAGGTAACCCATGGCCAAGCCCAGTATTTTCGCCCACCTGCTACGCACCGCTGCGAAGGCAGGCACCGCCGGAGCCGATGGCTTCGCTCGTCGGAACGCCGCACAGGCGGCGGCAGCAGCCGGCAAGCCGACGGACCCGAACGCCGGGTGCACGCCGTGCGCCGCGATGGCGCGCGTCCGCAACGCTAAGGCGTTCACGGGGTCTGGCTGATGCACGCCTGCGTCGTCTGCCACACGCCGGTCTCCGGCAACGTGGACGGGGTCGCAGTCCGCGTCGGGCAGCGGGTCGTTGTCCTGTGCCATGCGCACGCGGACATGGCCTACACGGGGGCACAGGCCCTCGTGCGGGGCGCGGTGCGTACCGCCGGCAGCTTGCTCGAGCGCAAGGCGCCGAACTTGTTCCGGGCGCTCGACATGGTGCACGCCGCGCGCCAGCTCATGCGGCCCGAGGCACGAACAGAACGCGAAGACCCCACAGTGGTCGACGCTGAGGTGATCCGATGAGCCACTCCGCAGCCCACGTCCGAGAAGAAGACGCCTCCGTTCGCCACCTTCGCGCCCGGAGCAGCGCAGGGCCTGCGCCGATCGGGTTCGAGGACCAGTCCGGGCACCCCGTCGCGCTCCACGGCACCGAAGACGCCCCCTTCGTCCACATCCACGGTGTCGACCTGCGCAGCGACGCGCGGGGCGCGCTCACGCTCTACTCGAGCGCCGCGCTCGAGGACCAGGCCGTGATCAAGGACTCCGCCGGGCGCATGTACGCCTCGCGGATCTTGCTCGCCGCAGCGGGCCTCGCCGACCGCTGGCTCCTCTACTTCGACACGGAGACCCCGGCCACGCCGCTCATCAACGGCGCTGTCCCGATCTGGCGCGTCGCGCTCCCCACAGGCGCGCTCGAGAGCGCAGACGAGCTGCCCAACGGCATGGTCTTCTCGAACAGCATCGTCGTCGCGATCAGCACGACACCGCTGACGCTCACGCTGCCTGGCGGCGGTGAGGCGATGTTCCAGATCGGATTCGTCTGACATGGGCGCGTGGCAGCTGGGTATCTCGTCAGGGACACCGATCGACCCCTCGGGGAAGATCGGGAGCCTCGACGCGTTCTCCCGGCTGCGCGTCTCCGAGCCGTTCTCGATTTTCGACAGTAAGCAGGTCTACGACAGCAACCCGCTCTTCTTCGAGACGTTCCTCGCTGGCGCGGGCGCGTCGACGTACGTGCAGAACAAGGCGGCCACGGAGCTGACCACGACGGTCGCTGCTGGGGACCGCGCGGTCCGCCAGACCAAGCGCTACTTCAACTACCAGAGCGGCAAGAGCCACCTCCTGCTGGCCACCTTCAACTTCCAGGGCCTCGAGCCCAACGTCACCAAGCGCGTCGGCTACTTCGACGACAACAACGGCGTCTTCTTCGAGGCGGTGGGCGCGACGATCAACCTCGTGATCCGCAGCAACGTCTCCGGGGCTCCAGTCGAGACTCGCATTCCGCAGGGCAGCTGGAACATCGACAACTTCGATGGGACGGGGCCGAGCCAGGTCGTGTTCGACCCGACGAAGACGCAGATCTTCATCTGCGACTTCCAGTGGCTCGGCGTCGGCGAGGTGCGCGTCGGCACGGTCATCGACGGCGTGAACTTCTACGCGCATCAGTTCCAGCACGCGAACAACCTCGACGTCGTCTACATGCAGACGCCGAACTTGCCTGTGCGCTGGGAGATCGAGACGACGGGCGTGGCTGCCAACCCCGCACAGCTCGACGCGATCTGCTGCTCAGTCATGAGCGAAGGCGGCATCGAGCAGTCCGGCATCATCCGCAGCGCAGACAACGGCGTCACGACGCGCATCATCGGCGCCACGCTGACCCCGCTGATCTCGATTCGCCTCAAAGCCAGCCACAACCGCCAGACAGTCATCCCGACAGGGCTGAGCATGGTTGCGACGACGGGGGCGAACCTGCGCTGGGCGGTACTTCTGAATCCCACGATCGTGACGCCTCCGGCAGCTGTCTGGGCGTCTGTGTCCGACGCCATCGAAGCGGACGTCGCGCGCACTGGCGCCGTCACTGGCGGCACGCAGATCGCGAGCGGGTATATGTCGAACAACGTCGACCTCGCGAACGCAGCGCTCTCCTCCCAGCTCGTGCTCGCTTCAGATTTTGCGGGTGTCGCGGACGAGCTAGTGCTGTGCGCGCACAAGATTGGCGGCGGCACCGAGACCGTCGCGGGCGGCCTTTCCTGGGTCGAGGTGCAGTAGATGACTGGTGTTCCTGGTTTCGGTGGCGGCTTCTACACCACGCCCGTCGGCGGCAGCGGCGGCACAGCTGACCTGCGCACGGCGACGATCATCGTCGGCAACAGCACCCACGGCGACACGCTCGACGACTGTGACTTCCTCGATCCCGGCGACGGCACGGGCATCGTCGCAGCGCTCGCAGCTGCAGCCTTCAGTGACGACGTCTTCATTCGTGGTGGTGTCTACACGCTCGGCGTGGGCGTCGGGCCGCTCGTCGTGCCCAGCAGCGTCAGCGTGCGCGGCGGAGGCTCCGCAGCGGTCTTCATCGTCAGCGCCATCAGCGGCGACCAGGGCATCTTCTCGCTTGGCGTCGGGTGCCGCCTCGAGGGCCTCGGCATGGCCTACAACACCTTCGGGAGTGTTGCGGGCCCGTACAGTGGCAGCACGGCGCTCGTCAACGTCCCCACAGGCAACTCGGTCGAGATCGTCAACTGCTCGATCACAGGCAACGGCCCTCCGCAGAACGCGGGCGTGCCTGCGATCGACACATGCATCGAGTTCGGCAGCGACAATGGCAGCCGCGTCATCAACTGCCGCATTCAGCAGCAGTCGTTCAACGCCGCAGGCGTCAGCCTCGTCGGCATCCGAGTGAAGCGGAACGGGTCGTTCATCTTCCAGTCCATCATCTCCAGCACCCTCATCAGCGGCTGCGATGAGGGCATCCGCTTCGAGAACACGCGCGGCGGCGTCGTCTCCGGCGTGACCCTCGCGCACATCGAGAACGTCGGCATCAGCCATCGGGTCACGGGCAACGAGGGCGGCGTAGGTGTGTCGGGCATCACGGTCTCCGGCGTCACCATCGACCACGGGCTCGCCACAGCGCAGACCAAGATCGGTGTGCTCATCCAGGCGGCGGCGGCTGCCTCCGTACGCAACGCGCACCTGAGCGGCGTGCAGATCGAGTCGGGCAACCTCTCGCAGCCCGCAGGCTCCATCGGCGTACAGCTCGACGGCAACGGCGGCTCAATCGAGGAGACGCATCTCTCGAGCATTTACGTCGGCGAGTACGCGACGGGCCTCGAGATCGACTCCGAGTGCAGCGACACAGTGGTCGACGGCTTCACCGGACTGCTGTGCACGACGCCGATCAGTGACGGCGGCATAGGCACGACCAACGGTGACCTGAACTCGATCCCGATGCGAGGCATTCGGGGCTTCACCGCCGCCAACTTCCTCGAACGCGCCGCAGGCTCGGCCCTCGGGGGCAACGCGGTGGCGTGGGAGGCGATGGGGATCGCCATCCTCGACTTCGCGGACTCGGGCAGCTTCGGGCAGCGCGAGATCATGAGCTGCGTCGGCCAGTTCGTGGGGCCGGGCTGGATGGTGGGCGTCGACGACCTTCGGCCTGTCTTCGCGACGACCAACGGTGCGGGCGTGCGCTCCGGGGTCAACTTCGGCAACTGGGCTCGGTCCCACGCGAGCAAGGCCCTCGTCTTCTTGCACACCGGCTTCGACGGGGCCGATGCGTACCTCTACGTCAACGGTGTCCAGTTCGCCCGAACCACGACGGGTGGCTTCACTGTCGCGACGGATCCGTTCCGCATCGGGCTCAACGGCGGCTCGGCAAACTTCCCTGCCGACGGCATGACCATCCTCGGGTGCGCCTTCAAGTCCGACGGCGTGCTCACGACGGCCGACCGGCTCGAGTCGATGCGCAGCTACATGCTGAACCACGGCGTCGTCGATGGCCCCTGGACGAACAAATGGGACTTCTCGCGCCTCACCCTCGGCGCTGCGCCCGCGACGGTACCTGACGGCATCGCGGCACTCGACCTCACGCTCAACGGCGCGCTCAGCGTCGTCGACGACGTGCACTCGACGCTCGCAGTTACGCAGTCTCCCTCACCTGACATGGTTGGTGCGCAGCCTGCGATGGCGGGCAACATCCGGCTGCCGGTCATCGACGACACGATGCTCGCGGTCGAGACGAAGATGGGCGGGTTCAGCTTCAACGGCGCCACCTTCTCGTCCAGCTCAAACATGTTTCTCACGTTCATGGGGCAACTCACCGATGGCGGCGGGGTCGCACCGACGTTCGCGCTTCGGCTCTACGACATGGGTGCCCCTGGCACGCCGGTCGCGGGGGTCTTGCGTGCGCACGTGAACGTCACCGTCACGGGCTCGCCGCGACGCGAGCGGGCAGCACTCTTCGTGACTGGTGCACCGGGCGTCGACACAGGTGGCATTCACAACTCTGAGCGCATGTACGAGGTGCGCGGGCTGCTCACCGGCGACGCCGGTGACCTTCTCGAGGCCGACTGGGCCGGAATCATGGGCGGCTGATATGGCAGCGGTGGCGAGCGGCAGTAAGTACTTCTCCGTCAACTTCGTTCCGACGGGCGTGAACACGTCGGCGGACATCTTTATCGAGTGGGCCGTCGTGCTCGAGGCGGCGGGGTGGACACCCATCGATCGCTCTGACGGCACGACAGTCACGACGAGCGGCACCTCGTCGACCTACGCACAGCTGAACAATGCGAACGCTTGGCAGCGCTTCCGCGCACCTGCGGGAACGTTCGAGATCGAGTGGCAGCGCGGCGCGGCAGACTGGAACTGGCGCTGCTTCTTTGACCCGGACGGCTTCAACAACAACGGTGTCCCGGCGACCATGCCGACGGCCTCCGGCACGCAGTTCCAGATCGTCGGCACCGCTGGCGGCTACGATGGCGGCTGGGGCTGGCAGTCGACCGGAGCGAGCAGCTACCGGTGGGCGATGTGCGCAGACAGCGTGCCGGGCCAGACGGGCTTCTACTACTTCCACATGTTCGGCCGTCGCGCCGGCACAGGCGCCAACCACCGACGGTTCTTCTTCTCGCCACTCGAGACTGGCAGTTTCCCTGTCGAGGACGTGGCGCCGTGGGTGGCGACGAATGAAGTGACGAGCGCCGCGCTCGCGGCCGGCGCGGTGTGGCAGTCCTTCTTCAAGAAGGGCCTCACGGGCGCGGCCAAGGCGCAGGCCCTCGTGGCGAGCAACATGCAGGACTACCCGAGCAACGGCATCGTCAACCCGTACAACGGCGACCATGAGTTCGTGCGGATTTGCCCCTACGACAGCAGCGGCGCCGACGAACAGAACAAGGGCGCAGCGCTCGATCTGTTCTGGCCTGCGAGTACGCTGGCTGCGCTGCCCGACATCGACACGCTGAATCTCACCTCGGTGTGGGGCGCTGTCGCGGGTGGCGACCCCGGCGCCCTCATCCGCTACGATGCGTTGTTGGTGCCCTGGCTCACCAACGTCGCCCCCGTGGTCTGAATGGCTGATCACGTCGGCTGGTTCCGCGAGAACTACTACAATCGGCGCTTCGATGGGCTTCGCGCCGCTGATCTGATTCAGGTCGACGCGAAGCGCTTCATCAACCGCGTCTGGGATACCGTCGCGGTGGGCTTCGTGCGTTGGACGACCTCGAGCCCCGACGCCGCTGGCGCGAGCTACCCAGGCCCCGGCGTCTTCGGCGTCAACACCTCCGACTACTGCGTCGAAGCGGTGCTCTAGGGGTTGCCTCCGCCCGCGAGGGTGCGTACTGTGTCACTCCACGCCACTGAGTGGCACAGGAGGAACCCAATGTCAGCCACGCCCCAGGTCGGAGCCTCGACCATGACCCCTCGTCGCCGTCCGGCACCCAACGGCAGCCCCACCGCACCCAAGGGCGCCACGACACCCATGACGCCAAACGTCGTCGACACCTCTGTGACGCCGGCTGCGGAGCGCGGCGGTGGCCCTGCAGCCGCCGCAGCCGCCACGAAGAAGGCCTCGCGGCGCAAGAAGCCCAAGAAGGAGCCCGTGCCGCCCACCGAGGCGGACTTCGCGGCCCTCGGACGCCTGCACTGGCAGGCCCACGAGGTCGGCCAGTCCCTCGAGGACTACGTCGAGGACGCTCGGGCCATCGTCGATGTCTACGACCGGCTGGTGGCGAAGTGAGCTGGTCGATGGTCCAGTGCCTGCGGGTCGTGAAGACCCTGCAGACCCAGGTGCTCGCGGGCTCGATGGCGATCGACCGCCTGGCCTCGCAGGAGGGCGCCGAGTGGCTCGGGCTCGAGCACTGCCCGCAGATCCTCTCCGACGTCGTGATCGCGTGCGGTGTGCTCGACGACGCGCTCACCAACCTCGTCATCGGCATCGAGCAGTCCATCGCGCGCCGCACGCAGGAAGAGGCCGACCACCGCCGCCGGCACGAAAACGCGGCCAAGGGCCGACCGTAGAGCTTTGCTTGGGGGGCCTCCGGCCCCCTGGGCGGGAAACAGCACACCAACTGCGGGGGGCGGGGGTCGCATGGTGCGTCTCTCGCCTTTCGTTTATCATGTGGGCCATGTACCCAGCGTCCCACCTCGCCGGCTGCACCGCCTGCAGCTACATGCAGCCCGGCGACGCCATGCCCAGCGACCTGCGCGGCCTCGGCAGCTACCGCCGCCCCGGTGACGAGTACCCCGCCGGGTACCTGTGCGGCCTGGGAGCCCCGCCGGCTGTCCTGGTCGGCCGCACCGTCGTGGGCCTGCCGCACCTGACCTCGGGCGCCATCCTGCTCTCTGGGACGCTGAGCGCGCTGTCGCTCGCGCTCTTCGCCAGCGACCGCGCGGAGTCCGGCTACGCGCTGGGGATTTTGGCAGCGCTCTCCGGCGCTGTCCTCGGCGCGATCCGCGTCTTTGGAGAAGAATGATGCCGCAGGCCACCTGGACCACCGAGGACACGCTCGAGTCGATCTCCGCCACAGGACGCATGAGCGTGCTCGTGGCCCAACGCGGGCTCGTCGCCGAGATGCGGCCCCTCAACTCCTGCGCTGGCGGGCAGTGCGACGGCATCTGGGGACCCGAGACCAAGCGCGTGATGACGGAGTGGATGCGGGACAACTTCCCGAACTTCCCCCGCACGGCCGTGCCCACGCAGAACAACCGCTACGTCGAGATCCACCCGACCATCGCGGCCGTGGGCCTGTTCCTGGCGGCGCAGTCCGAGTACTCGCCCCGACGCATGCCTGCCGTCGTCGCGACGCAGACCGCGCGGGCGTTGCCGGACCAGACGCTGCCGGCGACCAACGTGAGCCGATCTGGCCCGCTCGGCGGCATCCCGTGGTGGGTCTGGGCGGGCGGCGCCACAGTGCTCGTCGGTGGCGGCGCGTACCTCTACGCCAGTCGCTGACGTGGCGGGTCGTGGGCGAGTGCGGCGACACAGGCTCCGCAAGGGCTGTGTCTCGGCGACGAAGTCGCTGCCCAAGGGCGGGCGTCGTCGCGTCATCGACTGCGGCACGCCCAAGCAGGTCGAGGAGCACGCCGTGTCCTGCTGGGACGATAAGTGCGGCTGCAGCGTGACCTACAAGGACTTCCGGGGCGGCTGGACCTACGGCGACGCCTACGAGATGCTCGCCTTCGACCAGTCCCGGCCGTACGGACCCAGCCAGGGCCAGGTGAAGCGGATGCTGGGCAAGCTGAAGCGGGCCGAGTGGGCGCGCCACCTCGAGGGCTGCAAGGCGGGCGCGGCGGCCCTAGACGACCTCGAGGTCGACCCGCTAGACTTCCTCGACGGCCTGCGCGGTGTCGGACCCTCCCCCGGCCTCACCGTGTGGGTCGTCGTCGCAGGTGTCACGGCCTTCGCGCTCGCCTCGCGCCTGGCCTTCGTCTACCTCGCCTACCCGCAGGACAGGGCCCCCACAGCATGAGCTACGCACCCCCAGTCGACCCCGGCCGCAGCAGGCTCACCAGCGGCTACGGCTGGCGCACGTCGCGCCGGTCGGGCCGCCGCACCTTCCACGCGGGCTCGGACTTCCTCGGCCGACGCGGCGACCCGGTCTTCGCCGTGGCCCAGGGCACGGTCGTGAAGCTCGGCCTGGACGAGGACCGCGCCAACCGCATGGGCGGCTACGGCAACCTCGTGGCCGTCGACCACGGCGACGGGTGGTGGAGCGTCTACGCGCACCTCTCGGCCATCGCGGTCCAGCTGGGCCAGCACGTCGAGCCCGGCCAGAAGCTCGGCGAGGTCGGCAACACCAGCAACGGCCGCTTCCGGGGCATGGGCTCGCACCTGCACTTCGAGATCCGCGACGCGAGCGGGGCCGCCCCGCTGCCCGGCCCGTACCGCCGCTTCAACACGGACCCCGCCGCGTGGCTGGCCGAGCGCGGGATCCGCACCGTGCGCCGAGGCTTCGACCTCGGGCCGGGCGCCGTGACGCCGAGCGCCGAGCAGCCCCTCGTGGGCATCGGCGGGCTCGCGGGCGTCGAGGACGAGGAGGGCCTGCCCGACGAGCCCATCCGCGACCCCTGGACCTTCGACCCGATCTCTGGGGGCGCCATCGCCCTCGTCACAGGCGCTGGCATGGTTGCCCTCGTCACGGGCTCCTACATCGGCCTGCGGGCCGCCAACCTGGTGAGATAGATGAACTTCCGAAACGTGAACTGGTGGATGGTCTCGACGATCGGGCTCACCGGCCTGGTGCTGCTGCAGGCCTGGTGGTGGAACAAGAAGGCGCCCGACGTCCTGCGCATCGGCTACGGGCGATGATCAAGGACTGGCGCGGCAACGAGACCACGGCGGCGCAGAAGGCGCGCGAGGTCACCATGGGCGCCGTCTCCGTCGAGGCACCAGCCCTGCTGCAGCGCCTGCGCAAGCACGAGGGCATGACCGCACGCGAGGCCATGGAGGTCCAGCGCCACATGGTCCAGCTGCGGCTCGAGATCGAGACCGCGCTGGGCTACGACCCGCACACCTGGCGCTGACGGAACGCAGAAAGGGCCGGGCTCCCCGAAGGGAACCCGGCCCGATTCATGTGCGGCGTAGGTCGAGCCCCGCGCGCCGTAGTCGCGCGAGGAAGTTGTGGACGGCCCGCACGTCCGATGGCGTCGAGCTGGTGTAGACGCGCGCGCCGTTGGGCCCCAGGGCACACCAGTGCCCGTTCCGCGTCTTGTGGGCTGTCCAGCCAGGAGCGCGAGCGACCTGGCGCATGAGGCGCCGGGTCTCGCTGATCCGGCTCACAGCGCCGCCAGTGCTTTCACGGCAATGCGCAGTTCGAGTGTGGCGTAGTCCGTGCCGAACACCCAACGCAGGGGCGCGACGTCGAGTTCCCAACGCCACTGCGTCAGGCGCTTGCGTGCTCGAGCCTTGCGGCGGCGGTTCGCCCGCGCGTGGCTCACGAGCACGCCTCGACGCCGCTGAGGCACTCCTCGCCGTGCTTGTAGACCTGGTAGGCCTGCAGGGCACCGGGCCAGCTGGTGGGCGCGACGAAGGCGAACGCGGCCAGCGCCATCGCGGTGTCGCCCAGCTGGACGGCGGCGCAGTAGGTCTCCTCGGGCACGTCGAGCCAGCCCGTGGCGACCTGGACCGGCCCGCCGTTCTCCCCACGGAAGCGGACGCTGCCGTAGAACACGCGCAGGGGGCCATGGATGACGGCGTAGGCGCGCGGCCCCGTGGACGCATGCTCACCGTAGTAGGCGTCGCGCGCGGTGTCGTTGGCGTGGATGGAGACGACGCCGACCTGGCGGGTCGCGGCGATTTCCCAGAGCTGGACGTAGAGCTTGGCCATGCTGGCCTCCTGTGGTTGGTGGGTGGGAAGGAGCGGGAGCGGTGCCAAAGGAAAAGGCGTGCTCAGCTTTCGCCGGGCCCGCCCTGTCCCCCGACAATGTCGTTGCGGGTGGACCAACCCTACACCCCCGCCGGAGGCGGGGGCAAGAGCGCCTCCCAATCTGCGATGGGGGTCTTCAGCGGAGGGCGTGCTCACAGCAGGCGCACAGGGCGAGGATGGTCTCGAGATCGGCGCAGTCCACGGCGTCACGGACGGCGAGAGCGCACGCCTGGGCCTCGTCGAGCGCGACTTCGGGCGCGGCCACGTCCCAGGGACACGTCGCCTCTGAGAGCGGTTCACAGCCGAAGGTGGCGACGGTGCCGGTCTGCGTCGCGTTGAGCACCGTCGAGCATGCCTGCACGCCCGTGACGACCTCGCTGGTCACGTTCGCCGCGCAGTCGTAGCCGACGGGCTCGTGGGTGGCGCTGCAGGCGCTGAGGTTCAGGACCAGCAGCCACGTGGCTGCGACGGTCAGGAACACGCGCACGCGGTAGACCGCCTCGCGCAGGTCGACAGCTGCCGCCCGGTAGGCGCGGCTGAATCCGGGGCTGTCGTCGTTGTCGTCGGTGAAGGTGGCCGCGTGGTCGAGCATCACAGCTGCGATGGCGGTGGCGTCGCTCAGGTCGTCGAGCGCGTCGTTGGGGTTGTCCGGGCTGTCTGGGTTCTTGGTCTTGGGCTTGAACGTGGTTTCGTGTCCGTAGTTTTCGGGCATGGTCATTCCTCGGGTTCGGTGAAGCGGTTTCGGACTTGCTGTTGGACGTCGGCTACGGCGTCGGGGCGGGCCTCGTCGAGGTAGCCGTGGGTGGTGTTGATCGAGCTGTGGCCCAGCAGCTGCTGGACCGCTGGGACGTCGCCGGTGACCCGCAGCGCTTGGACGCCGACGGTGCGGCGGAGGCGGTGCAGGTGCACCCTGCCGGCGATGTCGAGGTCTTCGGCGAGCTTCTTGAGCTTGCGGGCGACGCGCGTGTACGCACCGCCCCGGCTCGTCGCGTCCCCGCTGCCGTTCGGTGCGAGCCACGCGGCGACGGTCGGCGCCGCGCTCCCACGCCAGGCCTGGTCGAGGCGCATCCACGCCTCGTCCGCACCGTCGGTGGGGATGATCAGCTCTTTGTTGCCCTTCACGATGACCATGACGCGACCGGTCCGAAGACCCATCGACAGCCGGGAGCGCGTGAGGCGCAGCACGTCGCCGATACGCAGGCTGGTGTCGGCCATCAGGTGCAGGACGCGGGCCTCGGGGCTCGGGTCCTCGCGCACCGTCTGGTGGAAGCGCGCCCAGTCCTCGTCACCCATCGAGCGGGTGACGCGGCGACCCTTGCGCTGCCTGCGCAGGCGCTTGGCGCGCGGGCTCATGTCCTGCGGTGCGACCAGCGCCTGGAACGGCGGGGCGCGCAGCAGGGCGTCGTCGCCGCTCAGCTCCGCGTAGGTGCGGATGCGCAGAGCGATCGGCCTGAGTCGGGCCGGCAGAGCCCGGTCCTCATCGAGCCACGCGACGAGCTGCTGCGCGTCGCGGACGGTCTTGCTGGTGGTGCTCTCGGCGTACTCCTGCGCACGGAGCCACGCCTCGAATGCGTCGAGGTCGATGGACATGCCTCAAAGCCTACACCGGTCTACGATGGCCGTGGGGAGCCGGCGCTCCAGCACGCCGCAGGCGTCCTCCATCGCGGCCTCGATCGTGGGGCCGAAGCCCTCAGCAGCGAGGCTGTGCCCGCCGCGTGCTCCGAACATCACGCAGGACACCCCTTCGGGCTTTGTCTTCAGGAGGATGCGGTGGACGCCGAGGTCGGCGCAGGTCTGGTCGAGGGTCGTCTTCATGGTGTCTCCGGGGGCTTGGGTGGTGGGGGCAGGGTGTCGGCGGTCTGGTGCTGCAGCTCGTCCAGCGTCGCCTCGAGGGCGCGAGCGCGGAAATGGGCCTCGAGGTACAGCTCCAACAGGGCTGCGCTCCAGGCCTTCTCACAGGTCAGGGCCTCGTCGGGGGTGGCCGCGAGGGACTCGGTGTAGGTCGTCGGGCGTCCGGCCGCGTGGTCCTCGTCGCGCCCGTGCTGGTGCGCGAACACCAGGCACGTCGGGCAGGTCACCCGCGACTGCGGGCGCACGGTCAGCTCGATGGGCACGTCGAGCCCGCACTCGGTCGCTCTCGGTCCGGCGAAGGCGTGGCTGTGCTCGCAGCCGCGCCAGGCGTAGCCCGTCACGCCCCGCGTCCCTCGCCCATCGCGGCGAGCACTTCGAGGTCGTGCAGCGCCTGCTGCTCGTCGAGGGCTTTGCGGCAGGCCACGCACTGCACCGCGTCGGTCTCGTCGGTGTTCTCCATGCGCCCGATGGTCCGGCCGCACAGGGTGACCACGGCGCCTGCAATCTTCGCGTGGGTGCGGGTGTAGTTGCTGGCGTGGTCGGCAGCGCCGGCGCGCCGCCAGAAGGTTCCGAGGTAGGTCACGGGCATCAGCTCTGCTCCTGAATCGCGCGGCGCTGCTGGCTCGCTCGGGTACGGTTCCGCTTCGTGCGACGGTCCGCGAACTTCGCGCTCCGTCGCTGCTTCGCCGCGAGCGCTGGGGCGCTCCGACGTCGTGGTTGGGTGGGCTTCATGGCGTACGCTTCCAGGGGGTGGGGTGGGGGGGTTCGGTGGTGAGGTCAGCGAGCAGCTGCACCGTGTGGGCGGCGCGCAGGAGCTGGGGGGCGAGGTCACGCACGGCGCTCTCGGCGTTGCGTGCGACGGTGTGCGGGGCGCGCTGGCTCGCGATGCGGGCCAGGGCGGTCGAGGCGCTGCGCAGCTGCTCGCGCAGGTCGCGCACCGCTTCGATGTGCGCGGCGTCGAGGTCGTGGTCGGTGCCGCTCATCGGAGCACCAGCACGGTCTCGACGGGGTAGCCGTAGTCAACGTCGAGCTTGTGGTTGTAGTCGTCGCAGCGCTCGGACTCCTTCAGGCGCAGGCCGCTGTCGCGGCGCTCAGCCTTCACCGTCGTCAGCTCGCGGGTGTCGTGCAGCTCGATGGTCTGCACGTAGTCACGGACGTGGTACTCGACGCGCACGGGCGCGCCTCCGGGGTGCTTCTGCAGGGCTGCGATTAGTTCGTTGACCGTCATGGCGGCCTCCTTCGTGGTTGGTGGTTGGTGGGTTCGGGTTCAGCGGGACCACCAGCGCGGCACGCAGTGCTCTGGCCGGTGGGACGTGTTGGCGAGGTTGCGCGCGACGAGCTGGTCGAGCGCGCGGGTGGTCTCGTCCGTGTCGACGGCTCGGTGCATGTGCCCCGTGACGTACGCGGCGACGTCGGACGCTCGACGCGGGGCGCCGAGGAAGGCGCGGAGGGCGCACAGCGCGTACCACTGCACGCCGGTCAGGCCGTCGGGGCGCGGCAGCCACTGGCTCATCGGAGCCGGCCCGAGGACTTGGACCCGGCCGGGAGACCCGGACCGGAGCCGCCAGTGCTGACGCGGTGCCCCGCGTCGCGTCCGTGGCTGTAGGCGCCACCGTCGCTGATGCTGGCACGACGGCCGGCGCTGATGTTCAGGTTGCGCTTCGCCCAGTCGACGGACTCAGCTGCGCGGGCGTCGACCTTCGCGAGGGCCTTGTCGACGACCACCAGGCTCGAGCCCGTGGGGGCGGCCGCGCGGGCCTCCTGCCGGGCCTCGGCCGCCTCGCGGTGCAGCCGGTCCGAGATGGTGCGCACGACGCCGTGCCGGAAGCTGTTGCGGTAGCTCCGGCTCTCGCCCTCGCACTCCTCACGGGTGATGCGGTCGACCTGGCGAACGCACCAGGTGAAGAGGTAGCGCACGGTGGCCACGTCGGAGTCGCGGCCGACCAGGACGATGTCGCCGCCCCGGTAGTACATGTACGCGCCGTTCGCGCGCGCCAGGCTCGCCGCCAGACGGCCCTTCCAGGTCACCTTTTTCGTCGACTTGTGCAGCGGCTCGTGCTTGCGGTGCACGGGCTCGGCGGGGGCCTCGGGCTCGTCGCTCGTCACCTCGATCATGGCCTGCGTGAGCTTGTGCCGGGCCATGAGCCGCTGCGCCTGGGCGAGGGCCGCTGCGGCCTCGTGCTCGTTGGATGACTTCGACAGCGCGAGAAGGCGCTGCACCTTGCTGAGAATCTGGGTGT